>ENA-OSAE01000180-OSAE01000180.1-marine-sediment-metagenome-genome-assembly--contig:-NODE-180-length-42663-cov-16.644574_pt1 | contig 42663 bp, 30 predicted proteins | sample MGYA00237870_ERZ529317 | MGnify/ENA primary metagenome ERZ529317 (study PRJEB26369, sample SAMN03142812) | marine sediment metagenome | biome: marine; feature: borehole; material: sediment... | reverse complement strand
CGCGCGCGAACAGTATCGGAGCCGCCGGAAAGGACGACTCGGCCTCCGGCGGCTCCCTCATGTCATACCGGACTGCCCGCCCGGAGCGAGGGTCACCCTGCACTCAGGCGCTGGACGTCCACATCACCGCACCGCCCCGCGCGCCACCTACGGATGAATGCGTTGATGAGGCGGTCGAGCTCACGACTGAGGGCCAGCATCCGGGTGCTGTTCATCTTCTCCCCGGGGTTCGCGTAGGCACTGTGGAGCTCATGACGCAGGAATTCGATACGGCGCAGGATGGCTTCCATGTCGTCTGTCACCAAAAGCTGCAGAATCTGGTCGGTCGAGCGCCCCAGCCTGCGCACCTCCTCCCCACCCTCATTTCGACAAAGACGGTAAAGATTGTAACGCCACCTGTGAAATTTGTCCAGGGCGCTCTTAGATGACAGAAAACTCTGAACAGGCGGTTCCTCCCGGCGGTCGTGTCAGGAATCCTCCCCGATTATCTTTATCTCCGGCTCGAGAACGACCCCCGACCGCTCGAACACGGCTTGTTGGATGCGGCGGATGAGCTCCAGGACGTCACGGGCGGTGGCCCGGCCGAGGTTCACGATGAAGCCCACGTGCTTCTCTGACACCTGTGCGTCCCCCACACGGAGCCCCTTCAGCCCGGCCTCCTCGATGAGCCTGCCCGCGTAGTGACCCGGTGGTCTCTTGAAGACACTGCCGGCGCTCGGAAGGTCCAGGGGCTGCCGCTCGCGGCGCCGCCGCGTGAACTCCTCCTCGAGGGCCCTTATCGCCACCGGGTCACCGGGCACCAGCTCGAAGCGCGCGCTCAGCACCACCCACCCCTCGTCCTGCACGCAGCTCCGGCGGTATCCGAAGCCCAGACCGGCCGCCGAGATGCGGGCGACCTCGCCCCCGGCGGGGCCGCCGGTCGGGCCCTCGCCCCGGCCGGAGGGCCGGAGGACCTCGGCCGATTCGAGCACATCGCTCACCGACCGGTCGTAGGCCCCGGCGTTCATCACCACCGCCCCTCCCACGCTCCCGGGGATGCCGACGGCGAACTCAAGGCCTGAAAGCCCCCGGCGGCCGCACTCCCGGGCAAGGTCGGCCAGAGACACGGCCGCTCCCGCCTCGACCCTCCGACCCTCCCACTCCAGGTCGAGGAACGCGCCGTCGAGTCTCACCGCGACCCCCCTGAAGCCGCCGTCCCGAACGAGGAGGTTCGTCCCCCGTCCGAGGATGAGGTAGGGAACCCCGACTCTCCGGCAGCACCCGAGGACCGCCACAAGCTCTGACCGGCTCTTGACCGTCACCAGGTAGTCCACGGGTCCGCCGATGCGGAAGGAGGTATGCTCACGCATAGGGACGTCGCGCTGGACACGTTCGGAGGGGACGACCCGCTCGAGACACTCTTCGAGGGACTTCTTGCCGGCCCGGCTCATCCCGTACGTTCTCCTCCCATCTCCTCGCGTCGGCCCCTAGGTCCGCTCCCGTCTGACAACCAGAGAGCAGCTTTCGACATGGGTCGTCTGTGGGAACATGTCCACAGGCTGGACCCTCTCCGCCCGGTAGCCCCGTGCGGCCAGGACAGCCAGGTCACGGGCGAGGGTCGCCGGGTTGCACGATATGTACACGACCCGCCGGCAGTCCATGTCCGCCAGGGTCTCCAGCACGGCCCTCTCACACCCCTTGCGGGGCGGGTCAACGATCACCGTGTCCGGCCGGGCACCCGCCCTGGACATCTCCTTCAGGACCCCGGCGGCGTCGCCGCAGATGAACACGGCCTTGCCGATCCCGTTCGAACGGGCGTTGGCCGCGGCGTCACGCACGGCCTCCGGGTTGGACTCGATGCCGGTCACCTCCTCGAGTCCGCTCAGCGTCCGGGCGAGATAGAGGGCCACCGTGCCGACGCCCGAGTAGACGTCCACCACCCGGCGCGCCCCTTCCGCCATGTCCGCGACCACCCCGTAGAGGGCCTCCGCCTGCTCGGGGTTCACCTGGAAGAAGGAAGAGACCGAGACCCTGAACCTGAGGCCGGCCAGAGTGTCGTGGATGTGGCCGGGTCCACTCAGGACGATGTTCCGCGGCCCGAGGATGACGTTCGTCCGGCGCGTGTTGACGTTCTGGACCACCGTGCGGACCTCGGGGACCCTCTTCCTCAAGGCGGCAGCCAGCCGCCTTCCGGCCGGGAACGAGCTCCGGGCCGTGACGAACACGGCCATCGCCTCGCGCCCGTCGCTGGACACCCTGACCAGGATGTGACGCAAGAGGCCCCTTCCGCTCTCCTCATCGTAGGCTTCCAAGCCGGACTCCCGCGCCACCTCGACCGCGGCGGCCACCACCCTGTCGCCGGGCGGTCGCTGGAGGAGGCAGGACTCCACCGGCACCACCGCATGGGTCCCGCGTCGGTAGAGACCTGCCACGAGCCCCTTCCCCCTGACGGCGGAGACCGGGAACTGCGCCTTGTTCCTGTAACCAAGCTGCCTCGGGGCCCCCAGACAGTCAGCCACAGGCACGGCCTCGAGGTGCCCGATGCGCCGCAGGGCCTCACGGACCCTCCGGGTCTTCCACCGCAGCTGGGCAGGGTAGGACAAGGCCATGAGCTGGCACCCTCCGCAGGCGGCGGCGACGGGGCACGGCGGACGGACCCTGTCGGGGGAGGGACGGACCACGGCGACCAGTTCTGCCAGATAATGGCCCTTCCCCGAAGCCCTACTACGGACGATGCTGGCCCTGACCCTGTCTCCCGGGAGGCCTCCGTCGACGAAGACCACCACACCCTGGAGGCGGCCGACACCTCGGCCCTTGGAGTCGAGGTCTGTGACGTCCAGCTCGACGACAGTGTTCATACCCCCATCTTCTCCACCTGCTGTGGAATCCTTGTGGACTCGGGCCGGACCCGACGCCGCGGCTCGGCCAGAGTCGGCCCTCGGGAATCCCAAACCTTAGGGCAAAGGTGACGCCGCAGTTAGTCCTTGACAGAAGAAGAGAACGAACCGTAGTATACTTTGTAAAGTGCTCGTCCTGCTTTTGACGACAGGGTTCGACCCGTCTCGCCGGTGTTGCCTGAGCGAGCTGAGGTCGAAGCGGGCACCGACAGAGGGAGAGGAGGAAATGCTGAACCGTGCGTAGAGCTATCGCGGTACTCCTGGTCGTCGCCGGCCTCGGCCTGGCGGCCTACGGCTTCTCTTCCGTGGCGGCAGCGGACTCCAACGCTCAGGTCACCATCACCTTCACCATCCTGCCGGCGGAAGAGTTGATGGTCACGCCCTCATCCATCGACTTCGGAGACGTCGTCCCGGAAACGCCCACGGCGGCCACGGCCGTGACCGTCACCGCGCGGTGCAACCAGACGTACGAGTTGACCTACACGGCCACAGATTTCACCAGCGGGTCTTACACCGTTCCCATCCAGCGCCTCAGCTACGACGGCGGGACCACTCCTTTCAGCTCGTCCGGCACCATCGCCACCGGCCTGATGGGCGAGAACGTTTTCAACTACCAGTACGTCCTCGAAGTCACGTGGGATGATTATGCCGCCAGCGGCTATTCGGGGAGCGTCACCTACACTCTGACGCCCACGCCCTGACTCCCGCGCCCTTTGACTTGACACGCAACGCATCCGGCTTCCGGGTCGGCCGGCCCCCCGGCCGACCCGGGCCGCCACATCGGAAGGTCGAGCGAGGATGGGAGGAGGGCGATGAAGCGGGTTAGATGCCGTCTTGCCGTGGCCGGTCTGGTGACCGCGGCCCTGACGCTCGCCGCGGCGACCTCCCCGGCGGCCCCGGCCGCTCTGGCCGAAGACACCCGCCTCCGAGCTGCGGATCCCGGAAGCACCCTCCACATAGGCCTCTCGCCGGTGAAGACGGCTCACGACCTCCTCGCGGGGGAGACCCTGACCCTCACGGCCGTCTTCACCAACCGTGGGGCGGTCCCGGTCCACGCCCGCATAAGATACGCCGACGCGCTGGTGCGGAGTCCCGCGAGGTTCGAGTTCCAGGAGCCCGGCGGTGAGTTCTGGTCGGCCGGGTCGTGGCTCGAGGCCGACCCGGAGGAGTTCACCCTCGGGCCGGGCGGCCGCCAGGAGATAACCTTGACCGTCGCCGTCCCCGAAGACACGCCCGACGGCCAGTATTACGCGGCCTACTTCGTGGAGGCCTCCTCTCCCGGGGGCGGAACGGACGGGTCGGCGGTAGAGATAGGGGGCAGTCTGGCGGCAGTCGTCTGCCTTTACGTCGGGGAGCACGTCGTGCGCTCCGCCGAGCTCGTCCCCTACCACAGGGTCCCCCGGCCGGCGGGTGCCCCGGAAGGCCTGGCGGCGGTCAGGACAGCGTTGGTGCACTGGTGGCGCTGCCTGGTCATCGCCGACCGGAACGTGGCCTTCATCTCTGAAGGACACCCTCTGAAGGTGTTCGTCCCCATCGAGAACACGTGTGACGCCTACATCCAGCCTCGGGTCACGCTCCGGTTCTACGAGGGAGACGTCCTCCGGCGCGAGGTCGTCTACGAGGGCGAGATCATCATGCCCGGCCTCTCGAAGGTCATGGAGATAGACTGGCCCGGTCCGCCCCTGTTCGGGCGGTTCCGCCTGGACCTACACATCGAGTACCACGGCCCGGAGCCCATCGAGGCGATGCGCAGCTTCTGGGTCGTCCCCGTCAAGGGTCTGGTAGGCCTGGTCCTGCTCGCCTTCGGCCTGGGGTACGCCGCCTCCGGCCGGGGCAGGGTCCGCTCCACCCGGGGCCGCCCGCCGGCGGCACCCGGCACACGGTGAGCCGAAGCGGAGGGACCGGACCGTGGGTCTCGGACGAAGGATGAGAGGAGTCAAGAGAAGGAGCCCTGCGGCGGCCGGCACAGGCCTGCGTCACCTCGCGCCATACCTGTGCCTCGGCCTCGGTCTGGCTCTCCTTCTCGCCTCATCCTTCAGCGGGACGGCCAGGGCCGCTCTCGCCTCCCTGACCATCTCCTCTGTCGAGACCTACAACCACGACGGGTCGCCCGGCAACGGCACGGTCGATTTCGGAGAGGTATACCCGGGTACGCAGGTCACCATCTCGCCGGCCGTCGTCCTTCACGTCACAAGTGAGCTCGAATGGCAGCTCGACATGTGGTCGGAGACCCTGCCGACCGGATGTGTCCTCGAACAGCGCATCCAGAGCACCGGCCCCTGGACGGTGGTCTCTCCCGCGGTGCAGACCCTGCTCGAGGCTGAGCCGCCCTGTCAGGACGCCAGCTATCCTCAGGACCTGCGGCTTTCGGCGGACTGGACGGCGGCGCCCGGCACGTGGACCGTCGCCCTCACGTATCAGGCCGACTTCACCGACAAGACCCCGCCCGTCGGAGCCGTCTCCATCAACGGCGGGGCCACCCATACCAACGATACCTCCGTGACCCTCGACCTGACGGCAAGCGACGAGTCGGGGCTCGACGCCATGCGTTTCTCCAACGACGGGACGAGCTGGTCGGCCTGGCAGGACTTCGCCCCGACCGCACCCTGGACCCTGCCGTCCGGTGACGGCGAGAAGACCGTGTGGGCCGTCTTCCGCGACCGGGCCGGCAACGAGTCGGAGCCCGTCTCCGACACCATCGTTCTCGACACCGTGCCGCCCGTCATCTCGGGGGAGACGGTGACCGACATCACGGCCACCACGGCCGACATCACCTGGCAGACCGACGAGGAAGCCGACGGCCAGGTCGAGTACGGGCCAGACACCTCCTACGGGTCCTTCTCCCCCAAGGACACGACCTACACCACCCAGCGGACCGTGACCCTGACCGGCCTCGAGCCGGCGACCCTCTACCACTTCCGCGTCCTGTCCTCCGATCGGGCCGGGAACGTCTCGACCGGGACCGACCATACTCTCAGGACTCTCTGCACCGCACCGGAGCTCAGCGTGAGTTCCCGCAGGATCTTCGGGTCCCTTTACGCCCAGCTCTCCTGGAACTCACCCACTGGTGCCGTGTCTTTCAACCTCTACCGCCGCGACGTCTTGGCGGGTGACCCCTTCACCCTACTCACCTCGACGACGAGCACCTGGCACCTCGACCCCCTGCCGTCCTCACCGCCCTACGAGTTCGAGTACTACGTCACCGCCGTGGACGCCGACGACCGGGAATCCGCCCCGTCGAACGTCGTCTCGGTCAGCGGCACCGAAGAACCGCCCGTGATATCCAATGTCCAGTCCGACCCGGCCGACACTACCTGCCTGGTGACATGGGACACCGACGAGGCTGCGACCAGCCAGGTGAGGTACGGGACCAGCCCGGGCTCCTACACCCACGAAACGCCGCAGGATGCGTCTCTGGTGACGTCACATGCAGTCAACCTGACCGGTCTTGACCCTGAGACCACCTACTACTTCGTCGTGGTCTCCGAGGACGCCCAGGGGCAGGTGAGCCAATCCGAGGAGCACACCTTCACGACGCTCCCCCCGAGCGGCAGCCCGCCGCCTCCTCCGGAGAACCTCAGGGTCACTTTCTCGTGGTGGTGGTTCGTCGAGCTGACCTGGGACCCCGCACCGTCAGCCGAACTCTACTATGTCTACGCGCGGGACGCTTCCGACCCGAACGCCCTCTGGGAACTCGTGAACCCGGACGGTACGGCGGAGACGACGTACCTGACGATGATACCCTATCCCAGCACCGACTTCTGCGTGACGGCCTGGAACCAGGCCGGTGAGAGCGACTATTCGGACCCGGTGAACGTGGAGCGCTAGAGGGCCGTCTTCCGGACGGTCAGGGCGAAGCCGGGCGAGACCTGCTCATGAACTCTCACGAACCGTCGCCAGCGCACGCGGCCTCCTCGACGATGAGCCGCGCCTTGTAGGCGTCCACCGTGGCCGTGACCCCAAGGGGAAGGGTCCACTTGTCATACCCGTGCCCGAAGGGCAGGCCGCCAAGCACCGGCCGCCCGAGCCCGGCCAGCCGGTCGGCCAGGACGTCGTCCACGGAGACCAGGTCCCCGGCCTCGTCCCCGGTGGGAGTTTCGGCCTCGTCCTCGTAGGGAGCCCGCCCCCCGCCCTCGGGTGACCCCGGCTCCGGCCGGCCCCGCCCGGTCGTGCAGTCCACCATCTCCCCGACCGCCACGGCGGCCGCCGAGGCGAGCTTCCCCGCCAGGGTGAGCTGGGTCAGCATCCGGTCCACACGGTAGGGTTCCTCCCGGACGTCCTCGATGAGGAGCACCGCGCCGCGTGTGTCCACCTCGTAAGGGGTCCCCATGAGAGCCGAGAGGAGGCTCAGGTTCCCCCCGGTGAGCGGGCCCGAGGCGCGCCCGGCCGAGAGCACCTCGCCTGCGGGGCGGTCCTCGGGAAGCGGCAGGACGTCGAGCGGGTCCGTGGAGGTGACGGCCCTGACCAGGCAGTCGAGCGTGAAACGGGTCAGCTTCTCGCCCAGGCTCTCGACCCCGGGGCCGTGGAAGGTCACGAGCCCGGCCTCACGGGCCAGGGCGAGGTGAAGGGCGGTGATGTCGCTGTAGCCGACGAAGACCTTGGGGTCGTCACGCACGGCCGCGTAGTCGATGAGGCCGAGGATGCGGCTCGACCCGTATCCCCCGCGGGCGCAGAAGACGCCCCGCACGTCGGGGTCAGCCAGGGCCTTGTTGAGGGCCTCGGCCCGGGCCTCGTCCGGTCCGGCCAGGTACCCCTTCCGGGCCGTGAGCCCCGGGTCCAAAGCCACGCGGAAATCCAGGCTCTCAAGCACCTTGACTCCTCCGGCCAGAGCCTTCTCCCTGACCGGTCCTGCGGGGGCGACCACGGCGACGAGGTCGCCCGGCTTCAGAGGGGCGGGCTTGCGGCGCGGGACCCTACCCCCGCCTCGTCTTAGAGCGCTTCCCAGACCTTTTCGCCTCCCGGACCGGCCACACACCTCACCCGGCCGGAACGGGCCAGCCGCTCGAGGTGGTGGGCCAGCATGAGTCTCTCGGACTTCATAAGCCCCGGCAGGACGCGGCTCTGCCGCCCGTAGATGGGCCACCTGGCGGCGAGGTCCTCCAGCGTGAGAGGACCCACCCCGGCCAGCATACTCAGAATCCGCTCCTCCCTCTCCTCGAACCGGGCCCGGAAGGCCGGCAGGCGGGCCCTGAAGCTCTCCACTGTCAGCGGACGCCGGTGCGAGGTCAGCACCACCCTCGGACCCGACGTCCCCGCCGCCAGTCTCTCCAGACGCTCGAGGGACGCCAGGTAGTCGTCGATGCTCGAGAACACGTCCCCGTACCAGGGGCCGAAGGAAGACATGTCGATATCGGCGGTGAAGAGGACCCGCCGCTCCTCGAACCACAGACCGGTGTGGCCGGGCGTGTGGCCCGACAGCCGGAGGACGGTCGCCCGCAGACCCCCGAAGTCGAGGACCTCCCCGTCGACGAGCTCGCGCACCACGGGGGTCGGGGCCCACCCGAGCCCGCTGCGGAAGCGCCTCGCGTCATCGAGCCCGGGATCGTCGAAGCCGGTGAAGCGGAGGAACCCCTCCCAGGAGGTGAGGGGCTCTTTCTCCCCCTCGGGGCACCAGAAGGCCGCCCCCGGTGAGCGCGAAGCCGCCAGGACGTTCCCCCGGACATGGTCGATGTGGTAATGGGTGTTGATGACCACGTCAACCGGGCCCCGGTCGAGGACGCCGGCGAGCACTTCCTCACCGGCCCCCGTGTCGACGAGGACCCGGGCCTCGCGCCCCTCCAGGACGAGGACGTCGCCATAGGGGAAGCGGCCCCGGCGCTCTCCCTCGACGAACGTGACGCCCGGAGCCACCTCTAGCTGGTACATGGCCGTAAAGGTTCCCTCACGCGGGAAGGAACTCCTTCCGGCCGCGCCTCCTTATGGCCACCGTGACCCGCTCACCGTCGAGGTCGAACACCTGGACGAACCAGCCCTCGGTTTCGGCCGTCTCCGGGCGTGCGACCGGCCCCTCGCGGAACTCGGCCGAGAGGGTCTCGGAGGCGACGTAGCCGGCATGCTCGGCGAGGGCCTTACCCACCTCTCCCGACGCCTCATAGACAGTCTCGATGTGGTCGGTGACCTCGAACCCCGCGTCCTTGCGCATCCTCTGGATGCGGTTGACCATCTCGCGGGCCAGCCCCTCCCGGAGGAGGTCACCGGAGACCCGCGTGTCGAGGACCAGGTAGCGCCCGTCCTCCCCCTCGACGGCCCACCCGGGGAGCTCCTCCGTGACGACCTCGACCTCGTCCGGGCCCAGGACGACCGGACTCTCCCGCCCCTCCACCTTCACCTCGACGCTCCGCCCGGCCGCCAGACGCCGGGCCGCGGCCGCCCGCTCCTCGGGTCCCAGCGCGGCCAGGGCCTCTGCCACCTTTGGAGCCAGGGGTCCGAGCCTCGGTCCGAGCACGCTGTAGACCGGCTTCAGGACGTAATCGGCGAAGCCGCCCAGGTCCGCGGCGGCGGCGACCTCCTTCACGTTGAGCTCGTCCTTGAGGAGGTCGAGAAGCTCGGTCAGCCCGCGGGTCTCCCCCTCCGGCCCGACGAGGACCGCCCGGCGGAGGGGCTGTCTCGTCCGGATGTGGGCCCTGTTGCGGCCCGCCCGACCGAAGGCGACGTAGTCGCGGACGGCCGCCATGCGGCGCTCCAGGTCCTCGTCCACCAGGGACTGGTCCGGTTCCGGGTAGAGGCAGTGGTGGACGCTCTCCGGCGGCGAACCGGACGCCCCGGCCTCATGCGGCCGCCGCCCGTCGCGCTCCTCCCCGGCCTCGAAGCGCACCAGGTTCTGGTACATCTCCTCCGTCATGAACGGTGTGAAGGGTGCGAGGAGGCGGCAGAGCGTGACCAGGACCTCGTAGAGGGTCTGGTAGGCGGCCGCCTTGTCCTCGTCCGAGCCCGCCCGCCAGTAGCGGCGCCGCCCCCGACGCACGTACCAGTTGGAGAGGTCGTCGACGAAGGCCTCGATGGCGCGCGTGGCCGGCAGGACCTGGTAGCTGTCGAGGTTTTGCCTGACCTCGCCGACGGTCCGATGGAGCCTCGACAGGATCCAGCGGTCGAGCACGCTACGCCCGGCCGGCGGCGGGCAGGGAACCTCCCGCCCGCCGAGCCTGACGACACGCACGCCCTCGCCGCCTCCCGACGCGGGCGGGGCGAGGACCGCGGCCGGGTCCGGCTCGAAGCTGTCGAGGTTCGCGTAGAGGACGAAGAAGGCGTAGACGTTCCAGAGAGTGTCCTGCATGCGTCCCTGGAACTCGCTGATGACCCGAGACGAGAACCGCTTCTGGTACCACGGATGGCTGACGGCGTAGAGGAACCAGCGGAGAGCGTCGGCGCCCTGGACGTTGAGGATGTCCCAGGGGTCGACGACGTTCCCGATGTGCTTGGACATCTTGCGCCCTTCCTCGTCGACACCGAACTCGGTGACGAGGACGTTGCGGTAGGCCGGACGGCCGAAGACGGCCACGGCGATGGCGAGGAGGCTGTAGAACCAGCCCCGCGTCTGGTCGATGGCCTCGCAGATGAAGTCGCCCGGGAAATGGTCCTCGAACTCCTCCCGGTTCTCGAAGGGGTAGTGCCACTGGGCGAAGGGCATCGCCCCCGAGTCGAACCAGCAGTCGATGACCTCGGGGACCCGGCGCATCTCCCCGCCGCACTCAGGGCAGGTGATGACGACCCGGTCTATGTAGGGCTTGTGGAGGTCCAGGGGGTCGGGGAGCGTCTCCGGTCTGGCCAGCTCCTCGAGTTCGGCGACCGACCCGACGCAGAGCCGGTGACCGCACCCCGCGGCGCCGTCCCCACCACCGCGGCTACACCCGTCGTCCGCGGCCGGGGCCCCCTCACCGTCTCCGCTCCCGACGTCCCCGACACACTCCCAGATCGGCAGCGGGGTGCCCCAGTAGCGGTTGCGGCTGAGGTTCCAGTCCACGAGGTTCTCGAGCCAGTCACCGAAACGGCCTTCCTTGAGGTGGTCCGGGTACCAGTTGACCTCTTCGCGGTTGATACGGATGAGCTCGTCCTTCACCGCGGTCATCTTGATGAACCAGGCCGTGTCGGCGTAGTAGACGAGAGGCGCGTGACAGCGGTAGCAGAACGGGTACGAGTGACGGTAGACTCCCGACCGGTAGAGAAGACCCTCGCCCTTCAGGGCCTCGGTGATGTCAGGGTCGGCGTCCTTGACGAACCGGCCCTGCCACGGCGGGACCGCCCCGGTGAAGCGGCCCGAGGCGTCGACAGGCCTGAAGACGGGGAGCCCGTGCTCACGGGCCGCCTCCATATCGTCCTCGCCGAAGGCCGGGGCCGTGTGGACGAGCCCCGTGCCCTCCTCAAGGGTCACGTAGTCCTGCGGGATGACGGTGAAGACCTTGTCGAGGCCGGCGCCCTCTCCCTCAACCTCGCCGCGCCTCATGGCCTCCTCCAGGAACGGGAACGGCGGCCGGTACCGGTGGCCGACGAGGTCACGGCCCTTGATGGTGTGCACCGCACGGTAGCCCTGCGGGAAGACGGTCGGCGCCAGGGCCGCGGCCACCACCAGGACCTCCTCGTCTCCCTCCCCCTCGGGGACGACGGCCACGTAGTCGACGTCGGGGTGGACGGCGACGGCGGTGTTCGACGGCAGGGTCCATGGAGTCGTGGTCCAGACGAGGAGCGAGACCGGGACGTCTTCTCCGAGGGCCCGCTCGTCAAGGCCGGACAGCCTGGCCGCCGCGCCGCTACCCCCGGCTCCGGTCCCCGGCTCCCCCGGCGCGGCCACGAGGGGGAAACGGACGAAGACCGACGGGTCCTCGACCTCCTCGTAGCCCTGGGCGACCTCGTGGCTCGAGAGCGAGGTCCCGCACCGGGCACAGTAGGGGACGACCCGGTAGCCCTGGTAGAGCCACCCCTTGTCCCATATCTTCTTGAGGGCCCACCAGACCGACTCGATGTAGCTCGTGTGGTAGGTCACGTAGGCGTTCTCCATGTCGAGCCAGAAGCCGATGCGCTCGGTCAGGCGCTCCCACTCCTCCTTGTACGCCCAGACCGACTCCTTGCACTTCTTGATGAACTCCTCCACCCCGTACTCCTCTATCTCGGGCTTGGAGCTGAGGCCGAGGGCCTTCTCGACCTCGAGCTCCACGGGGAGGCCGTGGGTGTCCCAGCCCGCCTTGCGCGGGACGTAGTAGCCGAGCATGGTCTTGTACCGTGGGAAGAGGTCCTTCAGACTGCGCGGAAGGACGTGACCGATGTGCGGCCGGCCGTTGGCCGTCGGAGGGCCCTCGAAGAACGTGTAGACGGGGCGTCCGCGACGCATCTCCTGCACCTTCCGGAAGGCGTCCGTCCGCCGCCAGAAATCGATGACGCGCTCCTCGAGCTCAGGATAGTCGACCTTGGCGCTGACCTCGCGGAACATGAGTCTTCCTCCCTCGACACGGAGCATGGATACGAAAAGGACCCTCGTCCAAGGACGAGGGTCTCTCGCGGTACCACCTTGCTTGGCCCGGATGCAGCGGGCCCACTCAAGGGCGCGGACGCACACGGGCGCGCGGGCCCACGGGCCGCCGGCACGGCGCATCCTACGCCTGCCCCGTTAACGCCGGGGCTCACGTTGACGCCTAATCGGCCCCCGGCCCGCCCCGGCCGTCCTTCCGGCCGGGTCCCGCGCCGGTCCGCCTTTCGGGCCACGGCTCCGGGGTGATCTTCGGCGGCAGGGCCGGCGCCCCCTCACACCGACAGGGCTCGCTCGGGCCGGCGGTGTCCGCCGCCTACTGTCCCCTTCCTCGCCTTTAAATCAATGACACCTGCCAGAGGCCTGGTCCCGGAGATGCAGCGCCGCCGCGTGCCTCCCGGCAGGAGTTTGAAGGGATTATAGCACGTGTGGGAAACCCCGGCAACTCGCTCGGCCTGTAGCGTAGTGACTCGAGGAGGGAAGACAACCGCTGGATGGGCCGCTCAAATTCGCCCAGCGGTTCGGCACACACCAGGCCGATACCTCTTCAGTTGGGGTATCTGTCAGCGCTAGGTGCTCCTCCACCAGCTGCAAGCCCTTGACGTTTTACCTGGCCAAGAATATATTCATATTGAAATATGGTTAAAGAAGAAACTGACCCGACCTGCTGGCCACGCCCCTCGCTGACGAAGCAGAGGGAGGGGAAGCGTTCTTGAAGGAATGGCAGAAGTTCATCCTCATGCTCCTTGTGTTCCTGGCCGCCTATCTCACACCTTTCGGCTCTCCGAGAGTGGACACGGCCATCCTCGAGGCCTTCCGCATGCTCCAGGAGTACGCGAGGGAGCACGTGCTCTTCTGCCTGGTGCCCGCGTTCTTCATCGCCGGAGCCATCGCCAACTTCATATCTCAGGGAGCAGTCATGAGGTATCTCGGGCCGGGAGCCCGCCGGGTGACCGCCTACTCGGTGGCCTCAGTCTCCGGCGCCGTTCTGGCTGTCTGCTCGTGCACGGTCCTTCCTCTGTTCTCGGGAATCTACCGGCGGGGAGCGGGCTTGGGCCCGGCCGTCACCTTCCTTTACTCAGGCCCGGCCATCAACATCCTGGCTATCATCCTCACGGCACGGGTTCTGGGATGGCGGCTCGGTGCCGCGCGGGCTGTCGGGGCGGTCCTCTTCGCGGTCGTCATCGGTCTCTTGATGGCCCTGTTCTTTCGCAGAGAAGAGGAGGACCGAGCGGCGCGGTCCGTCGGTCTAGAGATAGACGCAGCCACCCGGCGCACTCCCGGGCAGACCGGTCTCTTCATGCTGGTGTTGACAGGCATTCTCGTGTTCGCCGCGTGGGGACGGTCCGCTGAGCCGGTGAGCCTATGGAACACCGTGTTCGCGGTCAAGTGGTACCTGGTGGCAGGTCTTCTCCTGATTCTGGTCTTCATGCTGAAGAGATGGTTCTGGCCTGAAGAGAGGGTCACATGGCTCGAGGCCACTTGGACGTTCGCCAAGCAGATACTGCCGCTCCTGTTTGCCGGCGTCATGGCGGCAGGGGCTCTTATGGGCCGGCCGGGCACGGACGCGGGGCTGATTCCCTCCACCTATGTTGCGGACTGGGTCGGTGGGAACTCCCTGCCGGCAAACCTCGTTGCCGCAATCGTCGGGGCCTTCATGTACTTCGCCACCCTCACCGAGATTCCCATCCTTCAGGGACTCCTGGGCTCCGGGATGGGCCAGGGCCCGGCCCTGGCGCTCCTCCTGGCCGGCCCTGCCTTGAGCCTCCCGAACATGCTCGTCATAAGGAGCGTCCTGGGAACGAAGAAGACTCTGGTCTTCATCGTTCTCGTCATCGTCATGTCGGCCACCGCCGGCCTGCTATACGGTAGTCTCGCAGCGTGAGGGATTCGGGCCGGGCGGCAAGCGCCGGCCCTGGCCATGACTAGCATACGAAAGGAGGAACCGGCCTTGCTGGAAATCAAGGTCTTCGGCCCGGGGTGTGCGAGGTGCGAGGCGCTCATGCAGAAGGCAATCAACGTTCTCGCCGAACTCGACGTGGCGGCCGACGTGGAGAAGGTGTCCGACCTCGACCGGATGGCCGAAATGGGGGTCATGGCCACGCCTGCCCTCGCCATCAACGGTAAACTGAAGTGCAGCGGTCGCGTGCCGAGCGAGACTGAAATCGCCGAGTGGATCAAGGCCGAAGCTTCCACCTAGCAGGGCGCAAGCCGCAGACGCGGGGCGGACTCGGGGCTTTGTGCCCCCGCCCCGACGTCGACGGGCCCTACCTGAGGGGGAGGTAGCAGACGATGCCAAGCGACCTCGACGTGATGAGCGCACGGCTCTTCAAGGCTTTCGCCCACCCGGTGAGGGTGGCCTTGCTGGAGGCCCTGCGGAGCGGGCCGAAGTGCGTGTGTGAACTAGTGCCGCTCCTGGATGTCGAGCAGCCGTCTGCGTCAAACCACCTCAGCATGCTCAGGAGCGAGGGGCTCATCGTCGGACACAAGGAGGGCCGGCGTGTCATCTACAGGCTGACGGACGACACGGTTCCCCGGCTCCTCGATGCGGCGCACGCGTTCCTGGAGAAGCGCTGGCAGACGGAAGCCAGCATCTGGCGCAGGGACCAGCGGGCAAGAACCGAATCAAGGACACCGGAGTCGGACCGGTGAATGTGAAGCGGGCAGCCCTCCGGGGAAGGATAACCCGGGCCCGGAGGCCCCCGGACGGCCGCCGAAAGACCCTGTGAGAGGTGTCCTCATCGATGCCCGAGGAACGGACCCCGCGAACCATGGAGGAGACGCCGCTCGAGTTCTGGTTCGGCCTCTACCTCGTCCTCCTCTCCGGCCAGTACTTGACCAATCTCCTTCACGTCACAGACTTCCCGTCGTGGCAGGGCCGGGTCTTCTCCATGCTCCTGGCCCTCACCGGCGTGGGCCTCTTCGCCGCCGGCGGCTACACCCTGACCAGGGGCCTGGAGGCCCGGGAGACACGCCGCACCCTGGGGGTGACGGCCGTCCTCTTCGCCGCGGCCGACCTCGCCCCGTCCGTCATCTACGGGAACCCTTTGGCTCGGGCTGTCGGTGTGCCGGGCACGCTGGTGGTGACGGCCGACCTCCTCGGGAGCCTGGTCCTCGCGGCGGCCGCGGTCTGGCTGGTCGCGGCGGCCTTCGACCGGCCGCCCGCGGAGAGCGCCTTCAGGGTGAGGGGTCTTGTCTTCCTCGGCGCGGTGGCCCTCCAGAAGGGGGTCGTCCCCCTCTTCAAGGTCGCCGTGAACGTCATCGCCGACCCGGGCGCCGTCGCCGCCGTGGCCGGTGCGTCCCTGCTGACGCTCGCGGCCTTCATCCTCCCCCCGCTGGCTAGAGGTGCGGCCGGCCTTCTCGCCCTGTGGGTCCTGTGGCCTGCCGTCGGCCCCTCCGTCACGGCCCGGCTCGCCGGCCGGTCTCCGCAGGGCGCCCGCCGGCTCCTCCCGCGCCAGGCCGCCCTGGCCCTGGCCCTCTGGGCCCTGGCCGACGCGCTCGTCCTCGGCTCGCTCTGGGTCTCCTGGTCGGACCCGCTGGGCGTCCCTCCCCCGCTGGCGGCGAGGCTCCAGACCAGCCTCCTCCTCGCCCTCCCGGTCTTCCCGCTTGGGGCCCTGGCCTCGGCCATGCACAGGCAGGCCCTCCGGCAGCCGTCCGGGCCGTGAGGCCGCGGGCCGGCCTCCTCAGGTCGCGACGTGGAAGAGCTCCTTGACGAGAGCCTCCAGCTGTTCGTGGCGGTAGTAGGGGAGCTGGATGGCCCGGGCCGGGCACTCCCCGGCGCAGGTCCCGCATCCCCGGCACTGGACGGGGTCTATCTCGGCCACGGCGTCCTCGTTGATGAACGGCACCTGGTAGGGGCACACCCTGACACAGGTGAGACAGGCCGCGCACTTTTCCCCGTCGACCTCGGCCACGATGCCGCCGGTGGTGAGGCTGGCCTTGGCCAGGATGGTCGCCGCGCGCGCCGCGGCCCCCCGGGCCTGGAGGAGGGTCTCCGAGAGGTGCTTTGGCCCGTGCGCCCCGCCGGCGACATAGATGCCCGTGGCCGGGAGGTCCAGAGGTCCCAGTTTGGCGTGGACCTCGCTGAAGAACCCGTCCGGCGTCAGGGCGACCTTCAGCGTCCGGGCGAGCTCGGCCGTGCCCTCCGCCGGGACGGCCGGAGCACCCAGGACCACGAGGTCGGGCTCCAGGACGACCCGGGCCCCGGTCGAGGCGTCGGTCCCCGTCAGCCTGACCCGGCCGTCGGTGTCCAGCTCCGGGTAGTCGTCCTCCGGGAAGCGGAGGAAGACGACCCCCTCCTCACGGGCCTCGCGGTAGAGGTCCTCGAAGAACCCGTAGGTCATCATGTCCCGGTAGAGGACCCAGACCTCGGCCGCGGGATGGGCCCGCTTGACCCTGAGGGCCGAGCTCACGGCCTGCGTGCAGCAGGTCCGGCTGCAGTAGGGGACAGAGCCCTCCCCGTAGCCCCGTCCTCCCGCGCAGAGGAGGAAAGCCACCCGCGGCTGGGCTTCACCTGCCGGACCGCCTCCGGGAACCGGTTCGGACCCGGACAGGCCCTCCTTCTCCCGTCCGCTGAAGCCTCTGGCCTCGCCGACGAGGGCCCTGAGGCCCTCCGCGCCGGCCCCGAGCTTCTCCTCGAACTCCAGGCGGGTGAGGACGCGCGGGTCGCCGGGCGGCCGCAGGGCACCGACGTCCCCCTCGACGGTGCCGGTGGCCACGATCGTGACGCCGTGCTCGAGGGTCACCTTCTCGGGCTCGCCGCCGCTCCCCGGGCCTCCCCGGGTGACCACGGTGGTGAAGTGGCCGGCGTGCCCGGAGAAGCTCTCCACCGTGGCGGAGGTGAACACCTTGACCAGGGGGTTCTCGTCGACGCGCCGGACCAATTCGTCAAGGACCCGGCCTGCATCGGGGAACTCGGCCGTCGCCCGGAGCCGCCGGAGATTGCCGCCGACCTCTGGCTCGCGCTCGACGACATAGCTCGAGAACCCCTGCTCGGCCAGGCTCAGCGCGGCCGCGAGACCGGCGGGACCTCCGCCGATGACCAGAGCCCTGGGGGTGACCGGCACCTCGAACGTCTTGAGCGGTTCCAGGAGGCGGGCCTTGGCCACGGCCATCCGGACGAGGTCGGCGGCCTTCTCCGTGGCCAGCTTCCCGTCGGACTTGTGGACCCATGAGCACTGCTCCCTGATGTTGGCCATCTGGAAGAGGAACTCGTTCAGACCGGCCTCACGGAGGCACTCCCGGAACAGCGGCTGGTGGGTGCGCGTCGTGCAGGCCGCGACGACCACGCGGTTCAGCTTCTCCTCCTCTATGACCCGGCGGATGTGAGCGAGGCTGTCCTGTGAACAGGTGTAGAGGAAGTCCTGGGCCCAGACGACGCCGGGAAGGCGCCCGGCCTCCTCGACCACGGCCTGGACGTCGACCACCGAGGCGATGTTGATGCCGCAGCGGCAGACGAACACACCCACTCGTGGTTCTTCGTCCCTGACGTCCCGTTCAGGCGGATAGCTGCGGGTCCGCGCCAGTTCCCCGCGGGCCAGGGCGAGGAGCCCCCCGGCGGCGGCCGCCGCCGCGCTCGCCGAGGTGATGGTCTCGGGGATGTCCCTCGGCCCGAGGAAGCCCCCCGCGGCGAAGACGCCCGGTCTCGTGGTCGAGGTGGGCCGGCCCGGCTCCGTCCGGGCGAAGCCCGTCTTGTCCAACCGCACACCCAGTTTCTGAGCGAGCTCCTCGGCCGCCGCCGGCGGCTGGAAGCCCACCGAGAGAACGACCATGTCGAACTCCTCCTCCATGGGAGCTCTCCCTCCGGCCGGGGGGCCAGGCGGGCCCGGCGGACCGGAAGACGGACGCGGGCCCGCGTCCGCGCGCCCGGCCTCCGGCACGTAAGAGACCCTCAGGTTCCCGGTCGCCGGATCCTCCCTCACCGCGGAGACCAGGCAGTTCACCACACGGACTCCGTAGCGGTGCCGCGCGGCGTCGGCGTAACGCTGGAAGTCCTTGCCGTAGGCCCTGAGGTCGAGGTTGAATATGGTCACCTCGGCCGAGGCGTCCCGCTCACGGATGAGCAGGGCCTCCTTGACCGCGAACATGCAGCAGACCCCCGAGCAGTAGGCGGACGGCTCGTGGCCGGCCGGTCCGCTGACCCGCCCGGAGACGCCTTCCTTCCCGCGGGTGTCGCGCGACCCGACGCACTGGATGAAGGCCACCCGGCGCGGCGGCCTCCCGTCGCCCGGACGCACGAGCCGCCCCGCCGTCGGGCCCGTCGAGGAGAGAAGACGCTCCAGCTCAGGAGCGGTGATGACGTTGGGGTAGCGCCCGTAGCCGAACTCCCCGAGGCGGCCCGGGTCGAAGGTGGAGAAGCCCGGGGTGAGGATGATCGAGCCCACCTCGAGCCTCACCGACCGGTCCTCCTCGTCATGGTGGACCGCCTTCTTCTCGCAGACCTCCTCGCACCGCATGCACTCGGCGCAGATGCCGCAGTCAAGACACCGGGAGGCTTCCTCCCGGGCCATCTCCTCGGTGTAGCCGCCGTGGACCTCGACCCCCTCCGGGGCGTCGGCGGGGTTGAGGTAGGGCCTCACTCTCCGGCGGTGCGGGACCTCCAGGTGACCGATGTCGAGCCTGACCACTTCCTCGGGCTTGGGCCAGCGCCGCCGACCCTCAGCGAGGTCGAGCCCTTCGAGGTAGCGCCGGATGGACTCGGCGGCCGCCTTCCCGGAGGCGATGGCCTCGATGACCGTTCCGGGCCCGGTGACGGCCTCACCGCCTGCGAACACGCCGGAGACACTGGTGGCCAGGGTGAGGGGGTCGACGACGATGGTCCCCTCCTCCGTCCACTTGAGGTGCCTGTCGTGCCGGAAGAAGGTCTCTATGGGTATCTCGCTCGTGGCCAGGATGACCGTATCGAAGGGAACGACGTGCTCGGAACCGCGCTTCGGCACGGGCCGGCGCCCCTCGCCGGGCACGCGCCACTCCAGGAGCTCCAGACCTTCCACGGCCGTCTGCCCCTTCACCCGGAGGGGGGTGGTCAGAAGGGTGAACCGGACCCCCTCGGCCCGGGCGGCGGCGATCTCTTCCGGCAGAGCGTAGAGCTCGCTCTCCGGCCCCTTGAAGATGACCTCCACGTGACGGGCCCCGAGCCGGACGGCCGTGCGGGCGCAGTCCACGGCCGTGAAACCGCCGCCGATGACCGCCACGCGTCCGCCGACCTCGACCCCTTCCCCGCCGCCGAGGTTGACCCTGCGCAGGAAGGAGACCCCGTGCCACACGCCCGGCAGCTCCTGCCCGGGGAGTGTGGCCTTCTCGACCTGCCGGGCGCCGACGGAGACGAAGACGGCCTTGTAGCCCTGGGCGAACACGTCCTCGATCCTGAAGTCCTCACCCATGGAGACGCCCGTGCGGATGTCGACCCCCATCCGCCGGATGAGCTCTATCTCGGTCTCGACGAAATCCCGGGGCAGACGGTACTCCGGGATGGCGGTGCGCATGAGGCCCCCGGCCACCGGCAGGGCCTCGAAGACCGTCACCGGGAAGCCCAGGCGGGCGAGATGGTAGGCACAGGTGAGACCCGCGGGTCCGGAGCCGAAGACCGCCACTCGCTCCTCGCGCCGGGGCTCGACCGGAACGGCCTGGGACAAGGCCCACTCGCGGTCCTTGGTGAGGATGTAGTGTCCGAGAAAGGCCTTGAGGGCCTTGATGGCGACGGGCTGGTCGAACTCGCCGCGCTGGCAGACCTTCTCACAGGGGCTGTGGCAGATGGTCCCGCAGACGCTCACGAACGGGTTGTCTCGGCGGATGAGGGACCACGCCTCACGGTAGCGCCCCCGGGCCACGAGAGTGACGTAGCCGTGGGTGTGGACCCCGGCCGGGCAACCCAGCCGGCAGGGCGACACGCCCCGCTTCTCGATGAGGTACGCGTTGGGTATCGCCTGGGGGAAGGGCTTGTACACGGCCTTGCGGGAGGTGAGACCCATGTTGAAGTCGTCGGGCCTGTCCACGGGACAGACCTCGGCGCACGACCCGCAGGAGGTGCACTCGACCTCATCTATGTAGCGGGCCCGCTTGCGCAGGACCACCTCGTAGGCGCCCTCCCGCCCGCTGACCTTCTCGATCTCGGATAGACTGTGTATCTCGATGTTCGGATGGTTGGCGCATTCCGACATCTTGGGGCCCAGAAGGCACATCGAGCAGTCGTTGGTGGGGAAGGTCTTGTCCCACTGGGCCATCTTCCCGCCGATGGAGGGGCCGTCGGTGACGAGATGGACAAGGAACCCCGCCTCGGCGCAGTCGAGGGCGGCCTGGATGCCCCCGATCCCCCCGCCGACGACCATGACCGCACCGGTCGGCCGCCTCCCCTCCCGGGCCCCGGCGACCCTCTCCTCAGAAGCCATAGCCCCCGCCTCCTTCCGCCCTTCCGGTTCCGCTCCGAATAGCTGGCTTTGCGATTGTGTTCACATGTACCAAATATCACAAATATTCAGGAAACTATATTCAGGTTTCTCTCATAGACCTGACAATCCTTCTAAGCTCCACCCCGCCCCGGCCTGGTCACCCCGGGCTCTGTCGGCTGGTCCGGACGGGTCCGGATGGACGGGTAGACCGATAACTGGGCTCATGCAGGCATCGGCGTCCTTGCAGCGAAAGACAAGGTCAGGAAGAGTGTGGCATTGCCTCCAGGAGACGACAGGAAGGGGTGTGGGAGACGTGGACCTGACACACATCCTTGGATGGGGTTCCCCTGTCGGCTTGGCGATCTTCCTCGTGGGCTTGGGTCTTTTCCTCTGGCTCATCTCTCAGGCCAGACCGCGGTGAGCCGGTGTGACACGGGGTACGTGGTATCAGCTGTACGGGCTGATGGCCGGCCGGCTCATACGCGGCAGGCTCACCGTGCTCGCGACGTACGACCACGTGGAGTACGGCGAGTGACAGAGCCGGTACGCGCACAGGCGGACGGACTCTACTCCCTCTTCTTCACCAACCCGTGGGTGTGGGCGTAGATGGCGAGCTGGGTGCGGTCCGACAGGCCGAGCTTCGAGAGGAGCGACGTGATGTGGGCCTTGACCGTGCGCTCGGTGATGAAGAGCCTCTCCCCTATCTCCTTGTTCGACAGCCCCTCGGCCACGAGGAGGAGGACCTCCATCTCGCGCTGGGTCGGGGACTCGCCCTTGGGAGCGTTCATCTCCCGCATCACGCGTTGGGAGGCCACCGGATGCAGGACCGACTCCCCGCGGTGGGCGCGGCGGATGACCTCCCCGAGTTCCTCCGCCGCCACGTCCTTGAGCATGTAGCTCCTGGCCCCGGCCTTGAGGGCGGGGATGACCCTGCTGTCATCGGTGTAGCTCGTGAGGACCACCACGCAGGCCCCGGGCCGCTCGGAGACGATGCGGCGCGTGGCCTCGACCCCGTCCATTCCCGGCATGACGAGGTCCATGAGGATCACGTCCGGCTCCAGCTCCCGGCTCAGCCGGCAGGCCGTCTCCCCGTCGCCGGCCTCGCCGACCACCTCGAAGTCCGCCTCCGTCTCCAGGTAGCTGCGGAGTCCCCTCCTGACGATCTCGTGGTCGTCGCACACCAGGATACGTATCATCGACCGGCTTCCTCCCCTTGTCCGCCTGCGGTCGTCTCCTCACCCTCACCGACACCCGTGAGGGGGAAGGAGGCCCTCACGGTCGTCCCTCTCCCCGGAGCACTACGCACGACCAGCGAGGCCCCGACGGACTCGGCCCGTTCGCGGAGACCGTTCAGCCCGAGAGCCGTGGGGCGGACGGCCGCCGACGGGTCGAACCCCCGGCCGTCGTCGCTCACGGTGAGGACCACATCGTGTGGGGCCTGAAGCTCGAGGGAAACCGTCACCTTCTCGGCCTCCGCGTGCTTGACGACGTTGTTGAGCGCCTCCTGGGCAATCCTGAACAGAGCCTCCTCGGCCCGGGGGTCGAACCGCCCGAAGAAGTCGAGTCTCGTCTCGCACTCGATGCCTTCCCTGTGGGCAAAGGTCTGAAGGTAGTCCTTGAGGGCCGGGCCCAGTCCGTGCTGCGCGAGTGTCGTCGGGCGCAGCTCGAGGATGAGGTCGCGCATCTGCTTGTGAGCGGAGCGGGCCAGGGCCTCGATGTCGGCCAGGGCCGCCGCCACCTCGCTCACCCGGGCGGGGTCGCCGTCGGCGCCCTCGAGGCGGCGACGCGCCGCGGCGGCCTGCATCGAAAGGGAGAACACCTGCTGGTTCACGGTGTCGTGAAGGTCCCGCGCGAGACGCGTCCGCTCTTCCAGGGCCGCCAGCCTCCCGGCCTCCTCCGCCAGGCGCCGGTTCCTCTCCGCCAGAGACCTGAGACCGCCGATGGCCTCCTCCAGGCTTTCGGCCATGGCGTTGAGCTCCTGCTCGAGAAGGCCTATCTCGTCGGGCTGTCCGGGCTGGATGCGTGACCCGTACTCACCGCGCGCCAGGGCCGAGGCGAAGCGGCCGACCTCACGGAGCCGGAGCTTGAGCCCCCTGGAGAGCCGCAGCCCCACAGCGGCGCCGAGGACCAGGGCCCCCAGCACGGCCAGAGCCCCCCAGAGGACGACCGCCCCCGGACCCGCGTCCCGCAGGGCCGCACCGCCGACCAGGAGCGCGCTCAGAGCGGCGGCCCCGAGGGCCACCTTCACGTGCGATGACAGAAGACGCCACTGGACACCGAAGAAGCGCTCCTGCAGCGGCAGACCATCCTGTTTCTCGGACGTGGATGCAGAATCGGGCAAGGTCAGGTCTCCCTCTATCTACCTGACGCGTATCTCTCCGAAGGTGATGTCGATGCCGATGAAGAGCCGGCTTCCACCGGCCTCGGTGCCGTCGCCGCCGAGCGCGGGGCGGCGGGCCGCGAGGTCGATCCCGGTTCCGCTCCGGTGCTCCTCGAAGACCCGGGCCTCCCCGGTCATGCAGCGGACCTCGGCGACGACCTCCATGTCCTTGGGGACGCGGAGGTCGATGTCCCCGGCCCAGGCCCGGATGACGAGGTAGTTGTCACCAGGCTGGAACCTGGCCGTGGTCAGGTCGAGGTCGATGTCCCCCACCCACAGATTGATTCTCATCGGTGACTTGAAGACCCACGGGCGGGCCCCGAAGCGGACGTCGCCGATGAGGCTCGAGATGCCGCCGTGAATTGCGGCCTCCGACGTCTGCTCCCACTCCCACCTCCGTCGGCGTGGTCTCAGGAGGATGGTGAGCCCCAGCCCCACCAGGAGCAGCGGCAGGGTCCAGTGGGCCACGTCCCCCCAGTCGTAGGGGGACAGGGAGAGGTTGGAGAGGAGCTGGGCCGTCGCGCCCGCCAGGAACCACAGGGCGACCAGGCGGACGCCGAGGCTCCCCCCGACCCTTATGCGCTTCGTAGCGGTGTCCCGGCCCACGGTCACGAACGCCTGGCCCGCCGCGAACTTCAGCGCAGGCCAGATGACCAGCAGCGGCCAGAGGCCCCAGATGCTGAACCGAGCGATGTACCCGAGGTTCGAAGCCAGCAGGAGAAAGCCGACAAGCAGCAGCACGGCTCCCCAGAAGACGTTTCGCGGCATAGGGTCCTCTCCCCTCGGTCCTCAGTCTAGCAGAAGTCTCCACTGACGGCAGACGGGCTTTCTTGCTCTCTCAGCTTACACCGCGAACCGGTTCGGGTGCGACGTCCCGCAGGGAAAGGCGTCACGTGGACCGAAGGGACGAAACCGGGCTGAACCTGGGTCCAATAGGGCCGGCCCGGGCGGGCGCTCCCCTGCGCGCTCCAGGGACCGAAGCCGGCCGGGAGGGCCTGTAGGGGGCGTGAGGCCGTGAACGAGGAGAACGGCAAGGCGCCGGCTGCGGACGGAGACCGCAGCCCTCTCCTGGCCGCTGTCCGCCCATCACGCTCACCACAGCGGCCAGCTGCTGCGACTGAGGCGGCCCTGGCAGGCGCCGGCCGAGACACGCAGCCCAACCCCGCGTCACCCGGGGGCAGAAGGCCGGTCGGAACCTTGACCAAGACGCGAATCGTCGTCTACCTGTCCCTGTTCCTCGCCATGGCCGGTTTCGGCATCACCATCCCCATCCTTCCTTTCATCGCCCGCGACCTGGGGGCCAGCCCGGTGGAGGTCTCCCTCCTGATCAGCCTCTTCGCCATGGCCCAGTTCCTCTCCGGACCCGTCTGGGGAAGCATGTCGGACCGCTTCGGGCGCCGGAGGATGCTCGTGGTCGGACTGCTCGGCTACGCCCTGTCGTTCGTCCTCGCCGGGCTGTCCCGGAGCCTGCCGGCCCTGATCGGCTCACGGGCCTTGGGCGGGCTGCTTTCGGCGTCCATCTTCCCTTCCAGCCAGGCCCTTATCGCCGACGTGACCGAGCCCGCCGACCGCGGCCCGGCCATGGCCGCCATGGGGGCCTGGATAAACCTGGGCTTTCTCTTCGGACCGGTCGTCGGCGGGGCCCTCTCCGCCTTCGGCCAGAGGGTGCCCATGTTCGTGGCCGGAGGGGTCGTCGCCGCAACCGCCCTCCTCGCCGCCGTCCAGCTGATCGAACCCAGCCGGGCGGCCGGCGGAGGGGCGCGAGGAAGAACCGGCGCCACGGCCCTGCGGAGCGCCTGGCCGCGCCCTGCGGACATCGCCGAGGCCGTCACCAGCCCCATCTCGCCCTACCTCTGGCTCACCTTCGCGGTCAGCTTCAGCCAATCGGGGCTGACCGCCCTCCTCGGGTACTTCGTCATGGACCGTTTCGGCGGGACCTCTTTCGACGCGGGCACCATCTTCACGTCCGTGGGCCTCACCGGCTTCCTCATGCAGAGCCTTCTCGTCGGCCGGCTCATCCGCCGCTTCGGGGAGCACCGGCTGTCCCTGTGGGGCACGGCGGTCTGTGTCGCCGGCTTCCTGCTCCTGCTTCCCGCCGCCGACCTGGCGGCGACCGTCGGCGCCGCCGTGGTCATCTCCCTCGGGACCAGCGTGCTCAGACCCTCGCTGACCTCGGCTGTCTCCTGCCGCACCCCGCTCCCCCAGGGGCTGACCATGGGCGTGCAGTCCTCGCTGGACAGTCTGGGACGGATGACAGGCCCCGTCGTGGGCGGTTGGATGTACGGGTTCAGCCTCACCCTGCCGTTCTGGTCCGCGGCGGCGGTGATGGGGACCGTCGGGGGCTTCGCCGCCCTGCGGCCCGGGACGACGCCCGGGAGGGAGTCAGACCTGGGTCGGGGACGGGTCCCGGTGGCCGGGTCAGCCGCCGCCGCAGCCTGGCGGCAGGCCTCTCCGCCGGACGCCGGCTCAGCCCGGCAGGAGGACCCTCCCCGTGAGCGAAGCCAGGGACCGATGACGGCCCGAGAACCCGACCGGGGGAGCTGAGGAGGACGACGGGGATGACGTCGGGTGCACACGGAGTGCGGTCAAGCCGCCCGGAAGATGTTGTCGCCGCCGAGGGGCTCTTCAAGTCCTTCGGCCGGACCCGCGCCCTGGACGGCCTGTCGCTGACGGTCCGTCGGGGGGAGAAGTACGGTCTGGTGGGGCCGAACGGTTCCGGCAAGACGACGCTCATAAGGACGGTCGTCGGGCTCATCGTCCCGGACTCGGGGACGGTGAGGGTCTTCGGGGAGAGGGTCCCGTCCGCCGGGGTCTCGAAGAGGGTCGGCTACATGACCCAGGCCGCCGCCCTTTACGAGGACCTCACCGTCCGCGAGAACCTCCGCTTCTTCGCCCGCCTGTTCGGGACCGGGACCGGCAGGCGCCTGTCGGCCCGGGTCGAGGAGACCCTGGAGCTGGTCGACCTCGCCGACCGCGGTGACAGCCCCGTCCGCACCCTCAGCGGCGGCATGCGTCAGAGGGCGAGCCTCGCGGCGGCCCTCATCCACGAACCGGAGCTTCTCCTCCTCGACGAACCCACGGTCGGGGTCGACCCCGAGCTCCGGCGGGCCCTGTGGGACCACTTCGACCGGCTGAACGCCCAAGGGCGGACCTTCATCATCTCCACCCACATCATGGACGAGGCCGAGCGGTGCGACAGGGTCGGCTTCCTCCGGGCAGGACGGCTCATCGCCGAGGGCGCCCCCTGCAGTCTCCGGGAGAGGGCGGGCTCGGCCACGCTCGAGGAAGCCTACCTCTGGCACGCCGGACGGTCGGACGGAGGTAAGACGGAGTGACCGACTCGCTCGGACGCATCGGGGCCATCGCCGCCCGCATCGTCAGGCAGTTCCGCCGCGACCCGCGGACCATCGCCCTCGTCTTCCTGGCACCGGCTCTGGTGATGACCCTCCTCGGCTACGTCATCACCGAGAAGACCACGCCGGTGACCCTGGGCTACGCCGACCTGGACGAAGGGGTCTTGCTGGGGGGAACGGCTCTCCGGTTGGGGCCGCTCCTCCGCGACCTCCTCGCGGACGAGGGGCTGGAGGTGCGCGACTACGCCGACGCGGCCCGACTGGAGACAGACGTCCGCCAAGCCGACCTGAGGGCGGCGGTCATCGTCCCGCCGGACTTCACGGCAAGGGTGCTGGCCGGAGAGGGCTTCGAGGGACTCCGCCTCCTCCTCGAGGGAAGCGACCCCGTCCTCTCGGCTGACGTGGCCCGGCGCTTCGGGGCGGCGGTCCAGGCCCTGCCCCGGGCCGCCCTCGCCAGGCTGCAGACGACGGCGCAGCCTGGGGTGCCTCCCGAGGTCCCGGCCGACCCCACCCGGCTCGCCCCGCCGGGACAGCCGGCGGTCGAGTACGCCCACGGCGGGCCGGACCTGGGGACATTGAGCTACTTCGCCCCCGGCTACGTCGCCTTCTTCGCCTTCTTCTTCACCTTCCTCCTGACGAGCGTCTCCTTCCTCCGGGAGCGGTCGTCAGGGACCATGGAACGGCTCCTGGCCTCGCCGGTGAGGAGGGGTGAGATCGTCCTCGGCTACCTCCTGGGCTTCGGCCTGTTCGCCCTCCTCCAGTCGCTCATCATCCTCCTCTACGCCGTCTACGTCCTCGGGGTCGAGCTGGCGGGAAGCCTCGCCTCGGCCTTCGCGGTGGAGGCCCTGCTCGTCGCTGTGGCCGTGCTCATGGGCATCTTCTTCTCCTTCTACGCCAGGAACGAGTTCCAGGTCATCCAGTTCATCCCCATCGTCATCATCCCGCAGGTCGTCCTGTCGGGCTTCCTCACCCCGCTCGAGACGATGCACGAGGCCCTCCGGTGGCTCGCCCACGCCATGCCCATGACCTACGCCAACCGCGCCCTGCGGGCGGTCATGATCCGCGGCTGGGACCTGGGGACCGTCACCGCCGACCTCGCCGCGCTGGCCGGGTTCGTGCTCCTCTTCACCGCCCTCGCCTCGCGGATGATAAAGAGACAGGTCGCCTGACGCCTCCGTCACACCTGGAGGCCGGCCACGAAGCCCTCGTGGATGGCCTCCCCGAGGCGGCGGGGCTCGGCGCAGTCGCCGACAACGAAGAAGCGGGCGTACTCGCGGCGAAGCTCGCGGGCGAGCTCATCCTCCGGTTCCGAGCCCAGGGCGAGGACCACGGTGTCGGCCTCGACCACCCTCTCGCGCCCGTCGGGGCCCACGACTTTCAGCCCCTCGTCCACAACGGCCGTTATCCGGTGCCCGGTCAGGACGGTCACGTCCGCCTCGGCCAGCAGGCCCAGGAGCGCCGTGCGGTTGACGGGGTTGAGGTCCCCGGCCGCCTCGGGAAGGGTCTCGACGACGGTGACCTGTTTGCCTTGACGGGCCAGGTCGAGGGCTGTCTCACACCCGACGAGCCCCCCTCCGGCGACGACCACCCTGTCACCCTCGACCGGAGCCGGGCGCCGTTCCGCCTCCCCTTCCCCGCGGGTGGGGCCGTCCCCCCGCGCACCCAGCCCCAGGGCACCCAGAGCGGCGGCGAACCGGGCCGGCTTCTCCAGGCCCGGCCTCGGCCGGTGGAGGTCCCAGGCCTTCACCACGTGCCTCTTGTCGGCCCCGGGCACGGCGGCTCCGGCGGGGCGGGCCCCCGTCGCGACGATCACCGCGTCGGGCCTCTCCCGGGCGATGTGCTGGGGCGTGGCCTCTGTCCGAAGCCGGACCTCCACCCCCAGCTTCTCAAGACGGGTCCGGAGGTGCTCGAGCGGGTAGGTCAGCGCACGTTTGAAGGCCGGGGCCGAGGCCAAGAGGAGCTGGCCTCCGAGCCTGTCCGACTTCTCGAACAGGACGACCGTGTGTCCCCGCTCGGCGGCCGTGCACGCCGCCTGCATCCCGGCCGCTCCCCCGCCGACGACGACCACCCTGCGCGGCGTCTCCGCCCGCCGCACCTCGTAGTACTTCTCCCGTCCGGCCCGGGGGTTGACCACACACCCCAGGGGCTTGCCGGCCAGGAGGTTGCCCACGCAGTACTCGTTGCACATGATGCACCGCCTGAGTTCATCCTCCCGGCCCTCGAGGGCCTTCCGGGGCCATTCCGGGTCGGCGATGAGGCCCCGGCCGGAGGCCACGAAGTCGCACTGCCCGTCGGCCAGGACCTGGTCCGCGAGGGCCGGCTCGAAGATGTTCCCGACGGCGATGACCGGGACGTCCACGACCTCCTTCACGGCCGCGGCAAGGGTGACCAGGGGACCCCGGCCGAAGTACAGGGGCGGGAAAATCCAGGGCATGGCCTCGTAACAGCCGGCATCGACGTGGAGGGCCGTCGCCCCGGCCTCGACCAGGCGGCGGGCGATGGCCCGGGCCTCCTCCAGCGGCCGGTCCCCCGGCACCTTGAGGTCGGCCGAGAACCTGAAGCTCACCGGGAAGTCCGGCCCCAGGCGCTGGCGCACGGAGCCTATGAGTTCAACGGCGAACCGGACCCTGTTGTCAAGGCTCCCTCCGTACTCGTCCGTCCGCGTGTTCCAGAGCGGCGAGAGGAACTGGTCCACCAGGTAGCCGGCATGTCCGTGGATCTCGATGGCGTCGAAGCCGGCCGAGGCCGCACGCCGGGCGGCCTCTCCGAAGGCCTGGACGAGGCGGGCTATCTCCTCCCGCGACAGACCCCGGGCCGTGGTCTTCGGGTCCGTGAAGGACGGGATGTCCGACGAGCTCACGAGTCCCCGGCCGGGTGGGGCCTGCCCCTGGCGCCCGAAGCCCGGGGTGAGCTGGATACAGGCGGCCGCTCCGTGGTCGTGGATGACCCGGGCGAGGTCGCTGAACCCCGCGATCTGGAGGTCGGAGTCCAGGCGCAGAAGGTTGCCGGCAGGTGTGGGGTCGATGTCGCCCTCGACCCCGACCACCTCGGTGATGACCATCCCCACCCCGCCGAGGGCCCGCTCGGCGTAGTAGTGGAGGTGGCGGTCGGTCACGCGGCCGTCCGGGGTGGCGAAGCCGGTGCCCATGGGGGCCATGATGATGCGGTTCCGGAGCGTCAGCCTCCCGAACCGGCCCTCGCTGAAGAGGTGCGGGTACCTGTCGTAGCCGGGTGGGCCGCATCGGGGGCCCTGCGTCCCGTTCGTCATCCTGGGTCGTCCCTTCCTGAGACCGGATTCCGGAAGGTAGTCTTCCCGGATGACGAGAAAAGGCCGCCCTCTTCCGGGCGGCCGTCTTCGTGCGGTGTCCGGTGGTCGGCGGGTCAGTTCCCGCCGCCCTGACCCTCGTCCTGTCCCTGCGTCTGTTCCTCTTCGTGACCCATGCCGGGGCCGGGAAGCATCCCGCGGAGGCGCGAGAGGAACCGGTCTATGACTTCCGGACGCCCAGGGGCCAGACCCTCACGAATCCGTTCCATGACCCTGAGGCAGACCTCCCGGCCGATATCACTGGCCTCCAGGGCGAGCCTGACCGCCCCTCGGGCCTGGTCGGGCACCCGCTCGAGGACCTGTCCGAGCACCTCCCGGCTCCTGCGGGTGGCCCGCTCAAGGGCCAGCAGGGCCTCGGTGATGTCCCGTCCCTGCGCCGACGCCCTCTCCACCTCGAGGGCGGCCCTTTCGGCCAACTCCCGGTACCGTTCCATGGTCCTTTCCACCAGGGACTCCTTGCCGCGCCCGGCCAGGGCCTCGGCTTCGGCCAGCCTGACCTCGAGAAAGCGGGCCATGAGGACCAGCCGGTCCTCAGTGGAGCGGGCCAGGGCCAGGCGGACGCGCTCGAGGAGCTGTTTCACGAAGTAGAAGGGGGAACCCGGGAGGAGGCCGGGGTCGGGCAGGGGGGGCTCCTCTCCTGTCCCGTCCTGCGCCCCGACCACCGGAGCGGCCGGCAGGACCAGCAGGGCGAAGACGAGGACAGAGACCGCCAGACGCAAGCGCCCGGAGTGCTCTCTCATCACAAACCCTCCTTTCCCTCTCTTCCCTTTCCACTACAAACTCTTCGGACCGGCCGGCCCGAATCTGCGGGTGGGGGGCGCTCTAGCCGACGACGAACCGGGCCGTGCTCCCCTCCCGGCCGCGGACGACCTCCAGCCGAGCCTCGACGCGCTCCCTCAGCTCGGGGACGTGGGAGATGATGCCGACCAGCCGCCCGCCCTGCTGGAGGTCGACGAGGGCCCGGAGGGCGAGGTCGAGCGCCTCCGGGTCGAGGCTGCCGAAACCCTCGTCGACGAAGACGGTGTCCAGGCGAACGCCGCCCGCCCTGGCCTCGACGACCTCGGCCAGGCCGAGGGCCAGCGACAGGGAGGCGAGAAAGCCCTCGCCGCCGGAGAGGGTGGCTGTGCTGCGCGTCGTCCCGGTGTAGGCGTCGTAGACCTCCAGGTCGAGCCCTCCCGTCCTCTGGCGCCGGTCGGCCGGTTCCAGGACGCGCTGGAGGCGGTAGCGTCCCTGACTCATGACGGCCAGCCGCCGTGACGCCGCCTCCAGGACCTCGTCCAGGAGTGCGGCCAGGACGTAGCGCTCGAGGCTCATCCTGAGGCGGTTCTCGCCTGACGCCACCTCGGCCAAGTGCCCCACGACCCCGTGCTGGGCCTCGAGGCCGGCCAGCGTCCGCTCCAGGCCCTCGACCTCCTCCAGGGCCTTCTCCAGGTCGCGCACCTGGGCGCCGAGTTCGGTGAGGCCGGTCAGGGCCCTGTCCCGGCGATCCTCGGCCCGCCTCGCCTCCGCCCTGAGTTCCTCGAGGTCGGTCCTTGTGAGGTCCCCGGCCAGCCGCTGGGCCCGTTCGGCCTCCCACCCGGCCCCGGCGAGGTGCTCGGCGAAGCTCCGCCGCTGTTCCTCCAGCCGGCGGCGTGCGGCGTCGGCGGCCTCCCGGGAGGCCTTCAGGGCCTCCTCGGCTCGGGCGAGGTCCTTCTCGGCCGCCGCGAACCCGCTCCGGGCGACCTCCAGGGCCTTCCGGAGCTCCTCCAGCTTCTCCTCGGCCTCGACCGTCGCCCGCTCCAGAGCCGCCTCGTCGCGCAGGGCTCCGGGAACCTCGACCTCCATCCGGGCCACGTCGGCCCTGGTTCTCTCCAGCTCCAGGGCCGCCCTCTCCCGCTCCTTCTCGGCCGCGTCCAGCAACTGTTCGGTCTCGTCCCGGCGCCGGCGCAGGCCCTCGGCTTCCCCCTTGAGCCGCTCGATTCGGGCGAGGCCCTCCTCGGCTTCCCGGAGGGCCTTCCTCACCTCGTCCGTCTCCCTGGCGAGGTCCTCCTCGCGGGAGGCCGCCGCCTCCCCCATGCCCTCCTCGACGGCCTGCATCTGGGCCCGGAGTCCCGCAACGGCCTTCTCCTGCCGGGCGACCTCCTCACGGGCCCTCTCCACGGCCTCCTCCAGCTCCACGAGTTCGGCCCCCTTGCTCTGGAGGGCCTCGTGGGTCGGGACCTCCCCGCCGGAGACCGCCGGGGCCGGATGTTCGGTGGACCCGCACACAGGGCACGGCTCCCCCGGCTTCAAGGTCCCCGCCAGGACGGCGGCCTGCCCTTTCCTCCATGCCGCCTCGAGTCTTTCGAGCTCCCGGCGGGCCGCCCGCCGCCTCTCCCGAGCGGCGGCTTCCTTGGCCCTGAGCCGCGCCAGGGCTGCCTGTTCCTCCTGAGTCCGGCCGCGCAGACGGGCGAGCTTGGACGCCAGCTCCAGAACCCGCTGCCCCTCCTTGAGCCTGGTCCTCAGCCCCTCCACGCGGACGACGAGGGCGCGCTCCTCCGTCAGGAGCCCTTCCCTCTCCTCAAGGTCGGCGCGGAGCCGTTTCAGCTCGGCCCTGGTTTCTCTCGAGGCCTTCTCCCGGACCTCGAGAGCCTCCGCGGCGGACGCCAGCCGCCGTCTGGCCGCCTGGAGGGTTTCGACCTTCGGGGCGAGCTCCTTCAGCCAGGCGAGACGGCGCGAGGCCTCCTCCCTCTCGGGCGCGCGGCGTTCTTCGGCGGCCAAGGCCGCCTCCGCCGCCTCGCGGCGCTCGCGTGCGGCCTTCAAGGCCTCCTCACGCCGTCGCCTGTCACGCTCGGCCTCCTGGAGCTCCTCCTCCCTCTCGAGGACCTTCTCCGCCTCCCGCACCAGGAGGCCGGCGACCTCGGCCCCGCGCCGGAGGGTCTCCAGTTCCCTGTCGGCCTCCGCCCGCCGTTCGAGGAGGGCGGTCCGCTTCCGGGCCATCTCCTCGCGGCTGTCCACCCCGGCACGCCCCAGGACGTCGGCCCGGCGCTCGAGCTCCCCCCGTATCCTCATCTCGAGGTCCTTCTTCCGGTCCTTCAGGGCCTGCTCGACATCACGGTAGAAGGTCGTCCTGAAGAGGGTCTCGAGAATCTCCTGCCGTCGTCGGACAATGTCGCCGCGACGGGAGGGCTCGGCCGCGAGGAGCTCCCGGAAGCGCCCCTGGGGCAGAACGATGACCTGCCGGAACTGGTCGGAGCGGAAGCCCAGGAGGTCCTCCACGCGGCGGGTGACGGCCGTCACCCCCGTTTCGAGGACCTCGGCCGCACCACGGCCCGCCCCCGGTGGGGTGCCGCGGCCCGACCCCCGTGGGGCCAACCGCTCCAGGACGGCCGCCGCCGGCTCGGTGGTCGTCCCCGTCCCGCGCCTCTTCGGGCGCTCCCACTCGGGGCTCCGCGTCACCCGGTAGGCCTCCCCGCCGAGGGCGAACTCGAAGACGACCTCGGTCCGTGTCCCCGGGCGGGCGTGGTGGCTCCTCATCTCCCGCCCTTCGCGCTCGGCGCCGCTCGTGTCGCCGTAGAGGGCGTAGCAGATGGCGTCCAGGATGGAGGTCTTCCCGGCTCCGGTCGGCCCGTGGATGAGGAAGAAGCTGCGGCCGCCGAGCTCCGAGAAATCGAGCTCCTGCTCCCCGGCATAGGGCCCGAAGGCCCTCATGACGAGTCTCAGCGGCCTCATCAGCCGGCCTCCCTCTGCCGGCGGCGCAGGTCCTCGACGACCGAGGCGTAGGCCGCCTCCTGCTCCTCGGAGAGCTGCTCTCCGGTGACGTCCAGGAAGAAGGCTCTGAAGAGGTCCATGTCGTCAAGCCTGAGCCGTTCGGCTCCAGCCCCCTGGCCGGCGTCGCGGCCGCCGGTCCACAGGGCCGGGCGCTCCACGTGGAGGACGTTGGGGTAGACCTCCCGCAGCCTCCCGATGGGGTCGAGGACGGCCCCGGTGTCAAGAAGGGTGACCATGAGGTAGTCCTCCCGGCTCCCGGGCGGGACGCCCTGTCCGGCCAGGAGGTCCTTGAAGTAGCCCTCGACCCGGCGCACGTCCCTCCGCGGCCGGAGAGGGACCTCCTCGATTCTGACCTCCCCGTCGGCGCCCACTTCCACGAGGGTCACCGACTTTTCATGGTCGGCCTCGTCGAAGGAGTACTTGAAGAGCGAACCGGAGTAGCGGACACGGTCGGCCCCGGCGGCCTGCGGCCGGTGGAGGTGGCCGAGGGCTACGTAGGTGAAGCCCTGGAACCGCGACGGGTCCACGGTCCCCGCCCCGCCGACGCTCAAGGGGCGCTCCGACTCGCTCGAGGCGCCCCCGGCCACGAAGGCGTGGGCCACCACGACCGTGCGCCGTCCCCCGGGCGGCCGTGTCTGGAGCCCGCCCGACCCGTCCGCCCGGAGCCGGTCGAGGAACGCTCCTGTGGCGGAGTCATGGTCGTCCAGGCCGTCGAGCCCGAGGACGTGCCTGGCCACCGGGGGCTCGACGTAGGGCAGGGGATGGATATGGACCGGTCCGTGCCGGTCCTCCAGGACGACGGGGCCGCCGTCCGTCGCCGGAGCGCCCGCGACATGGAGGCCTCCCCTTTCCAGAAGCCGCGAGGCGAAGCCCAGCCGCTCCGGGCTGTCGTGGTTGCCGGCGATCATGACCACGGGGACCCGCAGGCCGAGCACAAGACGTTCCAGGACGTCGTCCAGGAGAGAGACGGCCTCGGGCGGGGGCACGGCCCGGTCGTAGATGTCGCCGGCGATGAGGACCGCGTCCACTCCGGACTCGCGGACGATGTCCACGACCTGGTCCAGGAGGTGGGCCTGGTCCTCGGTCAGGTGCTGGCCGTGGAAGATGCGTCCCAGGTGCCAGTCTGCGGTGTGGAGCAGACGCACGGCCGGGACCTCCTCCCTTCCGGGACAGGTGTCAGAGCCGCCCAGCGCCGGCCTCCGGCCGGGAGGCGCCGGCGGCCGCAGGCGCGCCACCGGTGAGGTCCGCCCAGGCTTTCCTCAGGGTCTCCGGCTCCAGGACCAGTCGCAGGCCCACGATGGCCATCACCTTGGCCGCCGCCACCACCGCCGCGTCCCCCTGGGGTGAGGCCGCCGCGGCGGCGAAGTCCGGGTGGTGCAGAACGGTCCCTTCCGGGGCGGCCTTGACCATCGGGGCGATGGCCGGGACCACCTGGCTGACGTTGCCGAAGTCGGTCGAGGCCGAGAAGTGTTTCCCGGTCCGGTCGTCCGCCCGCCGGCCGACCTCGGTCATGGCCTCGAGGGTGAGACGGGTGAGGGTGTGGTTCTCCTTTATGGGCTCGCAGATGGGCGTCTCCTCGATGTCGAGCCCGGCACCGGTGGCCAGGGCCGCGGCCCGGGCGCAGTTCTTCACCTTCTCCAGGAGCTCCCTGAGGTAGCCGAGGTCGACGGAGCGGACCCCGAACTCACACCGGGCGAAGTCGGGTACGATGTTGACGGCCTTCCCCCCGTGGGTGATGATGCCGTGGATGCGGGCGTCGGGCCTCGTGTGCTGGCGGAGGGCGTTGACGTTGTTGAAGGTCTGGATGGCCGCATCCAGGGCGTTCACGCCCTTGTCCGGGCTCGAAGCGGCGTGGGCCGCACGCCCCCTGAAGGAGAAAGACAGCCGCGCCACCCCGAGACAGCTCCCGCCGACCGCGTCCTCCGCCTCCGGGTGCATGGAGAGGACGGCGTCGACTTCCCGGTAGAGGCCTGCCGACACCATGACCAGCTTCCCGCTCGTCGTCTCCTCGGCCGGGGTCCCGTCCACGAGGACGGTCGCCTGGACGCCGGCCTCCTCGAGGGCCCGGGCCAGGGCCATCCCGGCCCCGAGGGCCGAGGCGGCGATTATGTTGTGGCCGCAGGCGTGACCCACCCCCGGCAGGGCGTCGTACTCGGCCAGGAAAGCCAGAGCCGGACGGCCCGAGCCGCGCCGGGCCCTGAAGGCCGTCTCGAGGCCGGCCACGGGCATGGTCACCTCGAAGCCCTCCGAGCGGAGCAGGTCGGCGCACCAGGTCGAGGCCTTCCGCTCCTCGTAGGCTGTCTCCGGGTTGGCGTGGATGCGGTGGCTGAGGTCCAGAAGGACCGGAGCCAGGCTGTCGACGTGCTCCTTGACGCGGGCGATGATCTCGGCGGCAGGCTTCACGTGGAATCCCCCTTCACACCGCCCTTCCGGCCCGGCCGCCGGGCCGCACGCCTGCAGTCGCCGGCCTGCGGACGGCAACTGAAGGCCGGGCGGTGGTCAAGACTGGGGTTACTCTTCTGACCGCGGGGCCGGAACCCTCCGCGGCGGAGCACAGCCTCCTCGGGTCCGACGGCCCGCGTCTCCGGCTACTCGACGGTCACCGCCAGCTCCACCGGCTCCTCGCCGGTGACATCCCTCACCGTGACCCCGCGCCCGTCGTCGGCGATCCTCACGACCTCGTAGGGATAGGTGATGACCTGGGCCACGATATCCCCGGGGCCCGGCTCGACGAACCTGACGTCGATGACCCATCCGTCCTCGGAGACGGCGACTCCGTCCACGACGACCCCGTAGCCGGCGGTGGGCCTTTCACCCATGGCGACGAGGACGAGGCGGTGGTCCCCGAACTTCTTGACGTAGACCCCGGCCTCCCCGGTCCGGCCCTCCACCCACACGAGTTCTTCGCCCACGGGCTGATGCCCGATGACGGCCCCGGACGCATCGCCGCTCTCGTCGGGTCCGGCGCCGGGGTCGGCCACCGGCCCCGGCCGACACGCCGCCAGCAGGGCTCCCACCGCCAGGGCCACGAGGAGCATCACGGTCAGTCTCTTCATGTCTCCCACCCCCACTATCTTTCACCCAAGACCGTCGCCGGCTTTCACACAGCCTTGACGACAGACCAGGCTCCCCGGTTCCAGACCATCCGAGTTCCGAAGGCCGTCAAGTCCCAGCTTCTGGGGGGGACCCAACCGCGAGTACACAGGGGAACCGTGAAGATGGTCGTACTACATCACCTTGGGTTGAATGCAACCGACCACACTCACTAACGGTGTGCGGCGATCGACGGCGTCAAGCACCTTGCCTACCTCGCCCCACGAGATGGACCGCAGGATCGTGGACAGGCGATACGCCTGCGGCCATCCCACCGCCCTGCTCAGGTCGCCTGGCAGAAGACCTTCGCGGTGCGCGTAGCGCAGGAAGACACGCAGTACACCACAGGCATCTCTGATTGTCGTCCGGGCCATGCCTCGGCGACGAAGGCACTGCGAAGCGTCGCAGAGAGTTCTGCCAGCTGACTGACACCGATTTGGACGAGGTAGGCCGCGAAGCGATGAAGGTGGTGACGGTAATGGCGGATGGTGGCAGGCCGAAGACCGCGTTCTGAAACCAGGTGCCCGAAGAAGCCGGGTAGCGTTTCAACGAACGAATCCTTGAGCTGCGGGCGGCCCGTGCCCTTGAATCCGGGTGTTCCCTGCTGCGTTATGTGCCGGATGCTCGAAGGCCCGCAGCATCGCGGCCAGGAGCTCAAGCTGGTTCTCCGCCCGGACATACTCGGCATATAGCATCCGGGAGCAGCTCAGGGTGAAGATGACCACCCACGGCCTCCGCGTCGAGGTGGCCCACGCCCACCTGGCCCTGCCGGCCGGACTGTATCCGTTCTGGCTGCTCCGGGAATCGGCGTGCGTCTCAGTCTGGGCGCCCCGACCCTGGCCGTGTTCGGCGAGATTGTCCGGGACAGAATGCCATATCCAACAGGAGTCCCCATGCCATTGGCAAACGAATGATAGGGGCTCGCGGTGTTGGTGGCAACTAGGAAGAAGAAGCAGTCCAGTCGAGGCCAACCCAAACCACTAACTGCGGAATACCGGCGTCAGATAGGAAGTAGTCACGACCCATAGCGTCCTTTAGACGGACCAGCGGGAGCCTGTCGTTCTGTAGGTGCGTCTGAACCCATGCCTGATTGAATTGCCTGTGTAACCCGACATTGAGCGCTCCCAAGACCGAACAAGCCACTAACAGCAGGTAGGTAAGCGTATACGCACGGCTCCTTCAGCTGTGCCACCTCCAGTTACTGGGAGGCTCCCGGCCGGTACACTACGGGTTCGGACAGCCACCGCACTGCTGGACGCAGGTCTCCGTGGTGTGACTGTACACGAGGAACATGCTCCTATGCTTCGCATACTTCTCCGGCGCGACAGTCGATTGCGGTTGCCTGGTACGGGGCGAGAAAATCAGCGGAAGCGTCGTGGTGCGCAACGTGGTGTTGATTGCAACTCTTCTCATGGTCGACTCCAACCCCGTCACGCAAGCCATCCGGCGCCTGGCGCGAAGGAGGAACTGATATGATTGCACGTCGCAGCCGACCCCCGGGCAGACTGGGCCTGCCGCTACCCCACTTCCTCACCTGGGTGTGCTTCCTGGTCTCGGCCGCATTGCTCGTGACCGCCCTCGGAGTGGAGGGAGGGATGAAGGGACGACTGGAGGAGGCCGTAGCCGAGGCCCCGGCCGACGTGTTCGAGGTGTTCCGAGAGGGTACGCGCTCTCGCGTCTTAGGCGACCTGGTGCTCATCGAGGGCTGCTACCAGTTCCCGCTCTCGGTCCGCGAGCTTCTGCAAGAACTGCCCAGCCTGGCGGGGGTGGCGGCGCAAGGAATCGGTCCCACAGCCCCCGCCGTGCGGACGAAGCGCTTTGAGAAGGAACCCTTCATGACCACCCAGGAAGCCCTCGACTTCCTCCCGGTGACGCCGGACTACTTTGCCGTCCGGGGCATTCCACTGGCGGCGGGCCGGAGCTTCACGACGAGCGAGGCCAGAGACGGGGCCCCGGTGGCCGTGGTCGGTTGCCACGGGCATTGGTGGCCGCAGCAGACCCACCCAGGTGACCCTCCTGAGACGGTTAAAATCAGCCCCGACGACCTCAAGGCGCATGAATTTGTGCCTGGAGACACGCTTACGTTCCGTCTGGAGGCCACGTCCTCGCGTGAGTACACCTTCACTATTGTAGGCACCCTTCCGGAGACCGGCGACCTGGGGGTAGACGGATATGTCTTCGTCCCGATCGGCGCCCTTCCGCATGTCGATGAGCCGGAAGAGGGCCGCGGCGGCTTCCGTTTCTGGTGTCAGCCTCACGGCGGGGAACTGGAGAGAGCCATGGCTGACGTCCAGGCCGCCCTCGAGGAGTACAACGGTCCGGACGGTCTGGTCAGGTGCATGCCGAGTCGGATCTCGCAGTTCGTCTTCCGCACCCTCAGCAAGACTTCGGCCGCCGGGCTGCTGGCCATCAGCGGTCTGGCCCTCCTGGTCCTGGCCGGCAACCTGGTCGCCCTGCTGATGCTTCACGTCGTCAACAATTCCCCAGGAATCGGCGTGCGTCGCAGTCTCGGCGCCCCGGCCCTGGCCGTGTTCGGCGAGGTCGCCCTGGCCGCCCTGCGACTCGCCGCCCTGCCTTCGCTTCTCGGCCTTCTGGCGGGGGCGGCGCTGTCCCCCTGGACAGGGAGGCTTCTAGGGGAGTCTGTCCGGCCGGGTCTTCTCTCGCTGACGCTGAGCGCAGGCGCTGTCCTGGCTGCGACGCTCTTGGCCGCGCTCTACCCTGCCTCCCTGGCCGTCTCCCTCCCTCCCGGCCGGGTCATGCGCGGCGCCCTACCCCTCGCCATCGGAAGGCCGTTCTGGGTGGACCCGCGGACCTTCATCGTTCTTCTCCTGGTGGCCGTGGGGGTCGGGGCGGTGGTGACCGCCGCCGGCGTCGGACGTGGGGTCGACGCCGGCATCGAAGCCTACCTCGCCGGCGTCGGGGAGGGCGTGGTGGAGGTCAAGACTCCCCAGCCGGGCATGGGCCTTGCGCCGGGGGCCCCGTCCGCAGGGCCGGCAGCCCCGCTCCCCATCGACGACCGGCTACTGGCCCGACTGGCGGGCCTGTCGGGCGTCGAGGCGTCGACCCTTGCCCTGTCCATGCCCGCGACGGTGGCGCCGGGCGGGCCCTCCGGAGAGGGCGGTCCGGCGGTCACGGCCTGGGTGGCCGGGGTCAGCCCGGGGTATATGCAGGTTTGGGACCTAAGACTTTCCGGCGGAAGGTGGCTCGAGGAGGCCGACCAGGATTCGCCTGTCGCGGTCGTCGGTCACTCGCTGGCCAGGCAGTTGGGCATCGAAGGGTCGGAGGCTCCCGCGGAGCTGGTCATCGGCGGTACGACCTTCACCGTGGTCGGTTGGCTGGAGCCGCGGCAGAGCGGGGTCCTTGATTTCGCCGTCGACAGGGACAATGCGGTCTTCATCCCTCATCGTTCCCTCACGCTGATCGAGGACTCCAGGTATCAGGTCACCTCCCTGGCGATCTTCCTTAGGGCCGCCGATCGGGACGGCGCCGGCCTTGCCGACGAGGTGACCCGCTTCCTTCGTGACCGGTATCCCGGCCACACCCTCCCTCAGGTTCGCCAGCCGGCCGGTGACCTCAGCCAGGCCCAGCTGATGCAGAGGCGGACCTACCGTGTCTTCACTCTTCTGGGCGGTCTGGTGCTCGCCATGGCCGTCGTCGGACTCGTCAACCTCTTCTTCCTGCGCACATCGGAGATGCGGAGACAGATAGGCGTCAGACGCGCGTTGGGGGCCACCCTGCGGCGCATCGTCCTCCGACACATGGCCGAAGGGGCGGTTCTGGGAACTGCCGGCGGGGCTCTGGGTGTTATGGGGAGCTGGGTCGTCCTCAGCGCCACCGGCCGTGCCCTCGACTGGCCCGTGGTGCTCTCGGCGCCGTGGATAGGCGGGGCGGCCGCCCTGGCCCTCGCGGCCGGAATCCTCGGCGGACTGGTCCCTACCCTCAGCATCTGCCGCCAGCCACCCGGCGGGCTTATCCGAGGCCGGACGCCGCTATAACGAAGGGGGCATGCGCGTCATGAGGAGCTCCGGAGATATCAGACCGACTGAGGATGGGAGCGTTGTCGTTCTGCGTGACGTGACCAAGGTCTACCGTAAGGGTAGGGTCGACGTTCACGCCCTCCGCGGGGTCTCCCTGGAGATCGCCTCCGGCGACCATGTCGCCATAACCGGCCCCAGCGGCTCGGGCAAGACGACCCTTCTCAACATCATCGGGGGTCTCGAGCCGGTCTCCGGCGGGCGGTGCATCGTCAACGGCCGGGACCTCTCGCGGCTCAACGACCACCAGCTCAGCGTTTTCCGGAACCGGTTCGTGGGTTTCATCTTCCAGTCATACAACCTTCTTCCGGAATTGAACGCCTGGCAGAACGTCGCTCTCCCCCTGCTGTACGCCGGAGTCCCGGCACGGGAGAGGTACCGGAAGGCCATGGAGGCCCTGGAGAGGCTGGGCCTCGGTGAGCGCGCCTCCCACCTACCCGCAGAACTCAGCGGCGGGGAAGAACAGCGCGTCGCCATCGCCCGGGCGCTGGTCGTCCGTCCAAGACTGGTCCTGGCCGATGAGCCTACCGGCAATCTCGACTCCCGAGCCCAGGCCGAAGTGCTCTCCTATCTCAAGGAACTCCACCAGACAGGGGCCACGCTGGTGATCGCCACGCACAACCCGGACATCTCGGATTCCGCCCGACGGGTCGTCCGCCTGTCGGACGGCACGGTGGTGAGCTCGTAGAGCGGCGTGGCGGCACCCGGTGGTCCGGACGGGGGTCCCTCCTGCGCATCCTCCGGGTCCCTAACTGCGGTTGGGTATCAGAGCCGGAGCAACATACAGAGGATGCCCACCTTCTGCAGTTGCCGCTGGATGACGTGACCCGTGGGCCCCGCCTCGTAGCAGACCAGGAGCTCTTCCGGCTCGCCGAGCTTGCCCATCAGCTTGCGCAAGGCCTCCGGCGAGTTCTCAATCGCCCCCCAATACCGTGCGGGCTCGCGGCCCCTGTCGGCTCCGACGAACTTTGTGGTATCCTTCATGTAGCTGGCTCCCTTCGCTTGTAGCTCTGCGCGGTGGCAGGCACCGCCAGCGTAACCTACGTGCAGCGATCGGGGCCAGCCTCGTTCATTATGACTAGCGGAACCGGTCCGGCGGAAGCCGAGAGGACGCAGCAGATGGCGTCCAGGGTCGGGGTCTTCCCGCCTCCGGTCACTGGCTAGCCTTGGCCGATCCTCTTCCTCAGGAGCTCGTTGACGAGTCTCGGGTTGGCCTTGCCGCGGGTCTCCTTCATGACCTGGCCCACGAGGTAGCCGAGGGCCTTCTCCTTCCCCTGCCTGAAGTCTTCCACCACCGAGGGGTTCGCCTCGAGGACCTTGGCCACAACCGCCTCGAGCTCGGCCGCGTCGGAGATCTGGCTGAGGCCCTTCTCATCCACGATGGCCCGGGGGGTCTTCCCGGTCCTGAAGGCCTCCTCGAGGACGTCCTTGGCCATCTTCCCACTTATGGTCCCGTCCTCGACGAGCGAGATGAGCTCGGCGAGGGATGAGGGCGGGAAGGGGCTGTCTTTCCACCTCAGGAAGGAGGCGTCGTTCCCGCTCTCGTTGAGGAGCCGGCTGACATCGCCCATCAGCCAGTTGGAGACCTTCTTGGGGTCGTCCGCCAGCCTCGCCGCCTCCTCGAAGTAGTCGGCGAGGTGGCGCGAGGCGGTCAGGACCCCCGCGTCGTACCTCGGAAGCCCGTACTCGCGGACGAACCGCTCCCTGCGGGCCGTCCGGAGCTCAGGGAGCCCCTTCCGCACGGACTCGACCCACCCGGGCTCCAGGACGAGCGGGAGGAGGTCGGGTTCCGGGAAATAGCGGTAGTCCTCGGCCGTCTCCTTGACCCGCATGAGCCGGGTGACCCCGGCCGCCTCGTCCCAGCGGCGGGTCTCCCGCCGGACCTCCCCGCCGCCCGAGAGGACCTCCGCCTGGCGGCGGATCTCGTAGTCGAGGGCCCGCTCCACGGCGCGGAACGAGTTGAGGTTCTTCAGCTCGACCGGCACGCCCAGGGTCTCCGTGCCGGCGGGGCGCACCGACACGTTGGGCT
>ENA-OSAE01000179-OSAE01000179.1-marine-sediment-metagenome-genome-assembly--contig:-NODE-179-length-42811-cov-861.718706_pt1 | contig 42811 bp, 47 predicted proteins | sample MGYA00237870_ERZ529317 | MGnify/ENA primary metagenome ERZ529317 (study PRJEB26369, sample SAMN03142812) | marine sediment metagenome | biome: marine; feature: borehole; material: sediment... | reverse complement strand
GAAAACCAGGAGATGGAAGGATATTTGTGATGCCTGTTGAGAAAAGCATAAGGGTGAGAACAGCAGAGTTATGAACTTGAAGTTAGCAACTCTGAGTGAAAAGAAATATCCACCAAGGGAGACTCCCATTATTTGACAAATGTTCTTCTTTTTTCCCTCCATAGCGCCATAATCCATAACTCTATAATTCCCAAGTATTATAAGCACACCCTATAACACCCATTATGGATTTTAAAATCAGATGGGAAAACATAGGGAGAGATAAAATAGAGTATTCTGGAAGAATAGAGCTTATTCCGACTTCCATTTGGATGAACAAAAAGCAGATAATGGATGAGCTTTCATCAAGGCTATTTGAAAGAAGAATATTCTGGAAAATTCTCGACCTTCATGGAGTTGATGAGGGGGAGGTTGGGGAGGTTGTCATAGATCATGTTTCTTGCTGGATGCAGTATCATGTATTTCGACTTGGAGTCAGAGTTGGCGAGGAATACTTTAATGTTGCTATCAATCTCCTGCCACCGTCGCAGAAAGAGGGAATTTTTTTAAAGTCATGGGAGCTTGCAAAAAGAGCTTTTACGGCTGGTACAACTCCTGAACCTCTGCTACTCTCAGAAGATGGAAGACTGTTTGTCCAGGAGTGGGTTAATGGTGTGGTAGTTTCGGAAATTACAGGTGAGATGTGGTTGATGGAGAAGGATAGGATCCTCAAACTGATCTGTGATTCCATAAGGAGGCTTTTTCAGAAGAGGTTAGTTTTTTACCCGATCAGTGACTATGAAATTATGATAAAAGATGAAAGAGCACTTTTTCTCGATATAACAAGATTCAGGGAGATTGATGGAGAAGATATTGAGGTTATTCTTCCTTTTTACAGGAATGCTCTGATAAAAAACTGTAGGATAGTTGATTTGCTCTATAAAGATTATGATTTCAACATTTAGCAAAATTCAATCTCTACCAGGAACTAAATCTCACAAGATCCTTATTATTCTCGAAAGAGGTTTATATAAACTCCAAACTTAGCAAGTTGTAATATCAGTTAAAGTCATAAAAAACCTACAACAGATAGATGATAACGAGGAGACATACAACTAAGAAAGGGATACTCCATTTGAGAAACAAACATTAAAAACCGGACGCCGCCGATAGAGCCAATAGGGTTGAGGTTCAAATTATCAGGGGGGTTAAAAAAGAGAAACTCATGTTTTAGCCTCAGCCTTAGGCATTTCCTTAGCAGCAATACTCACATCTAAAAGTAGCTCGGCTTCCATAGGCTTTCTTCTAAACCTATAATCGTATATCTTGGCAATTCCAGTTTCCTCCATTTAATCAAGGATGGAATTATACCTTCAAAGATGCTCTACTTTAGAACAAAAATAATGAGTCTGAATAAAAAGCAATATTTATTAGAGGTAAAAGATAGGGAAAATAAAGGTGGTGAAGATTTTAAATGCCAACAAAACCTAAGAAAATAAAAATTGAGCAAATTATCGAAACACACGATAGATTGATCAGAAAATATGGTGGAGAACCCGGAATACTTAATGAAGGTGAGCTCCATTTCATTGTTGGTTGGGTAAATGATAACCTTCATAAATCTATTTTTTGGAGAGCAGCCATCTTGATGAGAGGGATTGTATGTGGACACCCATTCATAGACGGGAACAAGAGAACCGCTTTCGAGGTTGTAGACTCTTATTTACGAGTGCACGGGTATAAAATAACAGCAGACGAACAAGAGACGATCAACTTTATTCTAAATTTAGCCAGATATGGATCAAATTTAGAAAATATTATAAAATGGTTGAAAAAGAACACACGAAAGTTTAAATAAAGAAGAGTTACTTTTAAAGTAGCCTACGGGTGTATTGATATGGTAAAATGGCTAAGAGGTAGAAAATCAAAGAAGGAACTAAAACCAAGAACAGGAAGAACTAAGATAAAGAATTTCAGATTAGTTAGTACCCTGCCTTTTTGGGCAGTAAAGAGAAAGAGGAGAGGGACAAAGTATGTCAGATCAACAGACACCTTAACTTTTCAGAGTAGAAGAAAATTAAAAAGGATTGACTACAATGTAATTTCTTCAAGAGAATGGAATAAAGCTCTCGATGAGAGTTTAAGAGAAAATGATAATCTTATGCGAATTTTAGCCAGACTCTAAAAACTTGTCATCTTTTATCTTCTTAGATAATGTTCACTCGTCCGTGGTTCTCGTAAGAGTTAACACGAGGTCTGTATTGGCACCTTTCACCAAAAGGGAGTTTTTTGATACGCTTATCTCTTCTATCTTCGTGTTGATTGAACTTTCACAGTCTTCGTGCCTAAGAGACAGAACAACTCTGTAATTTCCCCTCTCAGATCTTACATACCAAAATTTTTTCAGGAAGGTGGCGATGTTGAACCTGAGGCGTCGAACCTCTGATCCGGATAATCCGAACCTGAGGTAAGGACGCCGCCGACAGGATTCGAACCTGTGACCGTCCGGTATCTGTCCAGCGATATCAGCTGATTAACAGCCGGACGCTCTACCAGCTAAGCTACGGCGGCACACAACCTCCCTGAGAGGTTCGTGCGTGATAGATAAATAAATGGTAATTTAAACTTTATCCTTTGAAGATTCAATTTTCCTTCAACTCCAGCAAAGTTTAAATAGCGGAAATAATCTGTTTTCTTCGGGGTGATACAGACATGGCAGAGGAACATGTTGTCTTTGTCGGCAATAAGCCTGTTATGAACTATGTGCTGGCTACAATAACTCAGTTCAATGAAGGAGTCGGAAGTGTGGTTATCAAAGCAAGGGGTAGAGCGATAAGCAGAGCTGTGGATGTAGCAGAGATCGTGAGGAACAGATTCCTTCCCAGTGTAAAGGTAGATGATATCAAAATTGACACAGAAGAACTTGACTCAGCCCAGGGAAGGCAGCTCAATGTCTCGACAATCGAGATATATCTGAGCAAATAATCTCCAAAACCCGTTTTTTATGGCTCTAAAAGAGCCTGTTAATTATTTTATCTTTTGGTTTTATTAACAATGGCTCACCTACTCTGTAAATTACATCCAACCTTTTCTTCCAAACCATAGTGATTAAATAATAAAATAAAGTCTGAACAGTTTCGTTTATTCACTAAATAGAAAGATTTATTAACAAATATTACCGAAACTAAATTCAGTAACACAAAATGAGAGGTGAGGTTGATGCATATTCCCGATGGATTTCTGGATTTAAGTGTCGCAGCAGTCTTTTACATTATGACTGCGATTGTTGTTGGGTTTTCCTTCATTAAAGCCAGAAATGAACTGCAGGAGAGGAAAGCACCTGTTGTTGGAATGGTTGCAGCAGCAATATTTGCAGCTCAGATGCTTAACTGGCCTATTCCCGGTGGTACATCTGCCCACTTCGTCGGAGGCAGTCTTGCAGGAATTATTCTTGGTCCCTATGCAGGCTGCATTGCCATGACATCAGTCTTACTTATCCAAACACTTGTATTCGCCGATGGAGGGATCACTGCCCTTGGAGCTAACATATGGAACATGGGAGTCGTGAATGTTTTTGCCGGGTACTACATTTACAGGCTGCTGAGCAGGAGGGGGATTTTCCTTTCATCAGCAGTGGCTGGATGGGCTGGAATCACACTTGCCGCAATCTTTGCTGGAATAGAAATAGGGATATCGAGTTCTTTCCAATATTCTCTGATGGTAACCGTCCCGGTAATGGGTGTATGGCATGCACTGCTTGGAATCGTTGAGGGTTTCATCACAGCTGGAGTTGTATCGTACATCGCTTCATCCAGACCAGATATTCTTGAATTCACAGCAAAGGAGGTGGCTTAATATGACAGAGTTCTCAAGAAAATTCCTGATTTTCCTGTTTTTACTTCTCGTTCTCTCCCCGATCTTCGCTTATGCCGCAGAAATTGTTGGATATTCAGAACCTCTTGAGAATGTTGCGGAAATGCTTGGTGTGGAGGAGAATCAGGAATATGAAGGTTTGCTTCCGGACTACTCTGTTCCAGGGCTCGACATGTTTTCGGGTACCTTCATCTCAGGTGTCGTGGGTTCTTTGATTGTTCTGGGCATGGCTTATGGACTTGCGAAAGTTGCATCGAGGAGAGGAGATGATCGAGGTCATTGAGAGGACTGCGAAGGAAGCTTCACATTTTTTTCAGAATTTTTTAACCTCTGAGAGGACAGTTTACCAGAAAGGATTTTTACAGGGAGTTGATTCAAGAGTAAAGATACCGAGTTTTTTTATACTTATTGTTCTTGCTGTATCAACATTTAATCTGACAAAACTCTTTCCTCTGCTTATATTTTTGCTATTTCTGGCATTTATATCCAAAATTAGTCTGAAACTCCTTGTTTCAAGAGTCTGGCTTTTCACACTCTTCACCTTCATAATCGTCACACCAAAAATTTTCTATCCATTTTTCACCATGGATGGGCTCATATATGCCCTAACATTTACCCTGAGAGTTCTGATTGCAATAACATCTGTAAGCCTGATAATTCTCACCACTCCCTTTTCGGATATGGTTTCTACACTCAGAGCTTACAGACTCCCATCCTCCATGATCACAATTCTCGTTTTAACATACAGATACATACACCTCACATTCTCTGAGCTTTTCAGGATACTGCTTGCAAGAGAGAGCAGAAGAGTCAGTAAAATGAGTTTTTCAGAGACTTGGAAGAGTGGTGGAAACACCCTCGGTCTGTTTTTCATAAGAGTTCTGGAGAGGTCGGAAAGGGTCTACCTCTCATCCTTGGCAAGGGGTGGTGGTTACAGAGCATATTCAAAACCTTTCAGATTTTCACTAAGCGAAGGCTTTTTTACCACATCGGTCATTTTATTTATCTGGTGGTTCATCTGAAGGTTACAGGCTCAAAAAACTTGGAAAACCAGAACGGCTATGGAGAACCTGTGATTATGGCAAAAAACATCTCATATACATATCCTGATGGAACAGATGCTGTAAAAGGGTTTTCTATAAGTATAGAAGATGGAGAGAGAGTTGCACTTCTCGGTCCCAATGGCTGCGGGAAATCAACCCTCATCATGCTTCTTTCAGGACTTTTACCACCTTCATCAGGAGAGATAAAAATTCTCGGAAAAAAACCAGATAGAAAAAACTCCGAATTTCTGAGAAGGAATATCGGTGTTGTATTCCAGAACCCTGATGATTTTCTGTTTAATCCCACAGTCAGGGAAGAACTCCTCTATACTCCCGCTCAGCTTGGAATGAGATTTGAAGAAGCCATAGCTCTTGTGAAAGAATACTCAAAAAAGTTTGAGATCGATGATGTGCTGGAAAAGCCACCCTTCAGGCTGAGTGGTGGAGAAAAAAAGAAAGTTTCCATCGCATGCTCAATCATGCTTAAACCCAGAATCCTTTTCCTCGATGAACCGACTGCAAATGTTGATGGCAAAACCAGAAGGAAGATAATTGAACTCATAGGAAACAGCAATTCAACTGTGATTGTCGCGACACATGAAATTGATATCGTACCAAAGATAGCCACAAGAGTTGTTGTCATCGGGGACGACAGGAATGTCAGAGCCGATGGTGGACTGGAACTTCTTGAGAGAAAGGAGTTCCTCGAGGATGCCGGGATTATATAAATGCGTTATTGAGTTACTGTACAGATATATAGTTACACAATAAACCAAATAACAATTAGCAGAGTATATTTCGTTATATTCCTTCGCAGAGAGTGAATATTCCTTTTCAAAACAATTGGAATGTTTTCATGTTTCATATTAAATACTATTACCTTTTTCAGTGCCCCTGTATATCCACCACATACTCGCCACAGGTCAAAAAATATATATGTTCAGACAAAAGGAACATAGTTACTCCAAAATCAAAAATCGCAAGGTTCAGGTGATATGAATGGTCTGGCAGGGAAGAAGCAGAAGGAAATACACTGGAAAGCTCCTGAGAGATGCAAGGAAGAAAAGAAAGTATGAGATGGGTAGACCCCAGGTTGAGACACTCATAGGGGAAAGAAAAACCAAAGTACAGAGGTGCAGAGGAGGAAATGTTAAGGTAAAACTCGTGATGGACAGGTACGCAAATGTATATGTTCCATCAGAGAACAAGGTAATTAGAGTGGAAGTAACCAATGTTGTTGAAAACAGGGCGCATGTTCACTACGCGAGAAAGAATGTTATAACCAAAGGGGCAATTATTCAGACCTCTGCTGGAAAGGCAAGGGTTACAAACAGGCCATCACAGGAAGGAGTGATTAACGCAGTCCTGATTGAGTGATTGAGCTTCTTAGCTTTATATCTCAATTTATATCTCAACACGAGTAAGGACTATTCTTTTCTGATTTTATTCAGAAATATTTAATAAGTCTATCACACAAATTTTGAAACATGAAGGTGAAAGAGGCTCCCAGAACTGCTACGAGCATTATCGTGAGATCTGCCTCATCAGCCAGAGTAACACAGTCAAAAAATCCTTTCCTTGAGCTTATGAGAAGGCTCTTTCGTAAAGAAGATGTGGCTATGAAGGCGATAAAGTTCATAAACATCGTGGAGGAGAGGCAGAAATCTGGAAAGCCATTGAGAGTTGAAGAGTGGGAAGAAATCATGGAAGAGCTTGGAATGGTTCGTTCATCTTTTTATTCGATGAGGAATAAGTTGCTCGGAGCTGGAATGATTGTAATTAAGGATGGAGAGTACAGGCTGAGTGGTGTTTTCAGCCGTGATTTAATAGATATGGCTCGCTGGTGGTGGACGGCTGTACTCGGGTATGATATAGAATCTCTCTGAATGCTTCATCTTTTTTCTCTGACTCATTCACATTCAAACCAAAAAGAATATATAAACATTTGAACAATTGTTCAAATATGGAAAAAACACGAGCACCAGTATGCAAGGATGAAAGTGTAGGCAGTTATGTTGAGGCTGTGGTGTCGAATCTCCCTGCAGATGAACGTATTGTTGAACTTGCAGAATTTCTGGAAGCTTTCGGGGATTCGTCTCGTATTAAAATTCTCTTAGCCCTCTCCGAACATGAACTCTGCACATGTGAGATTTCTGCAATCACAGGTTTGTCGGTCTCAGCAGTATCTCATCAGCTGAGAGTTCTAAAGGATAAGAAGCTGGTAAAGTACAGAAGATCGGGGAGGAATGTTTACTACAGTCTCGACGACGAGCATGTTGCTGCAATTCTCGATATAGCCCTGAAACATACAGGCGAGAGAATTGGTGATAGAAAATGAGGAAGTACAGGCTGAAAGGTCTTGATTGCCCAACATGTGCCATCAAAATTGAAAACGAGCTGAAAAAACAGGGGAAAAAAGTGAGGATAAACTTTACAGCCTCTGAACTGATTGTCGATGAAGGGGAGATTGAAGAAATTGACAAAATTATAAGGAAGGTTGAACCGGATGTTGAGGTTATAGACCAGAAAGCTGAAGATATAAAAAATGATGAACAGAAGGAGATTCATGAAGAGGGGGGAGACGACCTTAAGAAAGAGAGCGTTCTTATAATCGCCTCATCTATCCTCTTTGTCGCAGGAATAGTTTTTGAGAGTCATCTTCACTCGATTCCAGTAGCCGAATATGGAATATTTTTATCAGCCTACCTTATTGCAGGCTGGAAAATCCTCTGGAAAGCTTTCCGAAACTTTTCAAAGGGTTTAATATTCGATGAGAACTCTTTACTGACCATTGCAACCTTTGGGGCGATAATAATTCATGAAATACCGGAAGCAGTAGGAGTTATGCTTTTCTTTAGGGTTGGAGAACTCTTTCAGAATCTTGCCGTGGGAAGATCGAGACGATCAATCAAGGCTCTTCTGGAAATACAGCCTACCTTTGCCAATCTGATAGCTGACAGAGATATCGTGAAGGTTAAACCGGAAGAAGTTGAGGTCGGAAGCCTGATAATCGTAAAACCAGGGGAGAAAATCCCGCTGGATGGTGTGGTTGTTAAAGGTTCTTCAATGGTTGACACCTCCACCTTAACAGGCGAATCCAGACCGAGAAGCGTTGAAGAAGGAGATGAAGTGCTTTCCGGTATGGTGAACACAGGCGGTCTGCTCACAGTTAAGGTGACGAAGCCCTTCAACGAGTCAGCTGTATCCAGAATACTCTATTTAGTCGAGGAGGCAAGCAGCAGGAAGGCAACTGCTGAGAAGTTTATAACCCGTTTTGCCAGATACTACACACCAGCGGTAATCTCCTTAGCTGCATTCATTGCTTTCATTCCACCTTTAATTCTCAACGATCCGCTTAACCCATGGATATACCGTGCTTTGGTTCTACTCGTCATTTCATGTCCTTGCGCCCTCGTACTCTCCGTTCCTCTGAGCTATTTCGCCTCCATAGGTAAATCAGCCAAGGAAGGCATACTCGTCAAAGGGGCAAACTTCATCGATGTCATGAGTTCTGCCAAAACCGTAGCCCTCGACAAAACCGGTACCCTTACGAAAGGGAACTTTTCTCTTACGAAAACTGTAGCCAAAAATGGTTTCACTGAAAAGGACCTGTTGAGGTTTGCAGCCCTTGCAGAAATGCACTCAAACCACCCTATCGCAAAATCTGTTGTTGAGGCATATAGAAGTAAGGGTGTAAACGACTCCACTGATGACGCCATGGATAGCTCTGTTGAGAGCTACGAAGAGTTTCCTGGGAGAGGTGTGAGGGTAAAGGTTAACGGGCATCTTGTTATCGCGGGAAACGATGCTTTAATGCACGAGCTATCAATAGAACACGACTCCTGTGAGGTTGAGGGGACAGTAGTGCATGTGGCTGTCGATGGTGTTTACGCGGGCTACCTGCTGGTATCAGATCAGCTGAAAGATGATGCAAAGAAAGCGATAGATGAGCTGAAAACGCTTGGATACAGGGTTGTTATGGTTACAGGAGACAGCAAAGAGATTGCCGAAAGTGTTGCATCCGAGCTTGGAGTGGATGAATTCCACGCAGAACTTCTGCCAGAAGGCAAAGTAAAGGTGATAGAGGAGCTTAAGAGCAAACACGGTCTGATATCTTTCGTCGGAGACGGGATAAACGATGCCCCTGTCATAGCCAGAGCGGATGTTGGCATAGCGATGGGTGGGCTTGGAAGTGATGCAGCCATCAGTGTTGCTGATATAGTCATTATGGACGATATGCCATCAAAGGTGCCAAGATCCATACGAATATTCAGGAAAACAAAGCATATAGTCTGGCAGAACATAGGTTTTGCTCTGGCTGTGAAGGGATTTTTCATAGTCCTCGGATCCCTTGGTCTTGCAACGATGTGGGAGGCTGTATTTGCGGATGTTGGCGTTACCCTGATAGCACTTTTGAATGCCATGAGGATACTGCGCTGATACACCAATATTGACTCAAATCAAAAAAGTATTATAGAGTGAAACCAACCTGATTAATGGTGATATAATGTCCGAGGGCAGAAAAAGGGTTTCAGGAGTTTTAAAGCACATTCAGAAGAAAGCTGCTGCCATTGATTCGAATAACAGGATGGATGATGAGATTCTGAAATTACTTTTTGAAAATGGTTTGATGTCTCTTCTCGCACCACGGGATTTTGGAGGAACTGAAAGTTATTACGAGGCTTCGATCGCAGCTGAAGAGCTTGCAAAAGTAAGTGCAGGGGTTGCTCACTCTGCTGTTGTTCACAATATGGTCGTTGATGCTCTGAGACTTTTTGGAACCGAAGAACAGAAAACCAAGTGGCTAAAGGAGCTTACCGAAAAAAAAGTTGGAACTCTCGCAATAACAGAACCATCAGGAGGGAGTGATGTTTCATCATTAAAAATGGAGGCAGTTAAAGAAGGGGAGAGATATATACTGAATGGAAGAAAAACCCTGATAACCAATGCAGATTTTGCTGATGTCTTCATCGTAATTGCAAGAACCGGAGAGAAACTGACAGCTTTTATCACCGAAAGGGATGGTGTGACTGTAACAAAGCTTAATTCACTGGGGATGAGGGGAAGTGGTCTTTCATCTGTTGGATTCAAGAATATCGAGGTCGGAGAAGAGAACATTCTTGGTGGGGAAGGTAAGGGCTTGAAGGTCGCCCTTGGAACCCTTGCACCCAACAGAATTCCTTTCTCAGCGATGGGTCTCGGGATAGCCAGAAGATGTCTTGAGCTTGCTGTAAAATATGCCAAGGAGAGAAATGTCTTTGGCAGGAAGGTTGCTGACTTTCAGGGCATTCAGTGGATGTTATCCTCCCTCGCTTCTGAAATAGAAGCCCTTGACAAAATGATAAAGTTCTCTGCAATGGTTGCAGATGGGAAGGACTTGTTTGAGGATGGAAAAGACGTTACAACACTCGGAGCCATGTGCAAGCTTAAAGCATCTGAAATCGCAAAGATGGCTGCCGATACAGCCGTTGAGATTTATGGTGGACATGGCATAATCTCGGGTTCTCCGGTTGAGAGAGCATACAGGGATGCCAAACTTCTGGATATTGCTGAAGGCACATCAGAGATAATGAAGGTTCTCGTGTCGAGATGGGTGCTTGAACAGGTGTGAGGATGGCTATACCACCCAAAGAATTCATAAGAAAAATCAAGCCTTTCTCATTTCTCAATGAAGAACATCTCGACTTTATAACAAGAAATCTCGATGTTGAGGTGTATGAAAAGGGAAAGACGATAGTCAAAAAAGGAAAGCAAACTAAATACATTTTCCTCGTTTTTTCGGGCGTTGTAGGACTTTATGATGATGATACACTCATTGATACGGTCTCGAGAGGTGAGGTCTTTGGGATACTATCTGCCATTACAGGGAACCCTTTTTCACTTTCAGCCATATCAATGGACGATTCAATCTGTTACCTGATAAAAAAGGAGGCTTTTAAAAAGGTCTTTGATGAGAACCCGAAATTTGCGGCTTTTTTCAGCACATTCATAAATAGAAGATTTCGCTCTTTTACAAACCTTCTCAAAGAAACTGAAGGCACATATCAGGAAGAAATATACCTCACAAGAGTCAAAGATATAGTAACCAAAGAGCCGGTTGTATGTCTTCCAGACACCGATGTTGTTGAAGCTGCTAAAACAATGATCAAGAACAGGGTTGGTTCAATAGTTGTGGTTGATGAGAAGCTAAGACCCCTTGGAATTCTAACAGACCACGATCTGAGAAAAATTCTTGTTATTAAAGGAGGCAGAGATGCAAAAGTCAAAGACTTTATGGTCTCTCCTGTTGTTTATGTGGATGAGGACAAGCCCGTATTCGAGGCATACATGACTCTTCTGAACAAGGGCATAAATCATCTGGTTGTAGTCGGACAGCAAAAGGTTACAGGGGTTATTACAAGCAAAGACATTTTGACACTGTTTGAGCCAACCTCATCGCTGATATCTCTTTATAGGAATGTAAGAAAGGCAAATACAATAGATGAGCTGAAGTCGCATCTTTCAGGAATAAGAAAGGCAGTTGCAGGGCTATCAATCAAAGGTGTTCATTTCTATGAGCTGAGCAGAATGATAACCTCAGTTTACGACTCCTCAGTTGTGAGAACAATAAAGATTGTTGAAAGTGACTTTGATCTTCCGAACTATGTGTGGATACACATGGGAAGTTCGGGCAGAAAAGAACAGGTGATAGCAACCGATCAGGATAACTGCGTAATTCATAGCGGGGAAAAGGAAGTGATGCTTGAATTTGCACAGAAGGTTAACAATGCCCTTGAGAAAATCGGGATTCCAAAATGCGAGGCAAACTATATGGCATCAAATCCAAAATGGAATCTTACTCTCGATGAGTGGAAAGAGAACTTCAGAAAATGGTTCAGCTCACTGACAGGGGAGAATATCCGGTATCTTTCTGTATTTCTTGACCTCAGACCTATCCATGGAGATCATGAGCTCTATGTCGAGCTGATAGACTTCATAAAGGAGAATGTATCTAATCAGGCTATAAGATTTCTCGCCCATGATGCAACATCAATTGATCCTCCTCTCGGTCTTTTTGGACTGAAAGGAGCTGATAAGGGCATAGACATAAAGAAGTACGGCATATATCCTATCGCAAACAGTGTCAGGGTTTTAGCACTGGAAAACAAGATAATCGAGACGACAAACACGAAGGAGAGAATAGAGAAACTGAAAGAGATGAATGTGTTGAGTGAGGAGAGAGCCAGTGATATCTTAGAGAGCTACGAATTTCTCCAGGAGCTTAGACTCAAAAACCAGTCGATGTCTGTCTCTGCCGGTTTGAAAGGCGATAATATCATTCACCTTGAAAATATCGATAGAATAGATGCCTATGTTCTCAAGGAATCTTTCAAAATTATTTCATCTTTCCAGAAGTTCATAAGAGGGAAGTACAGGGTCGATGCCGGATTCTGAAAGGTGGTACTATGTATATTAGAGATGCAAGGTTCTCGGTTGTCGATGTTGAAACAACCGGACTGAATCTTTTAAGAGATGAAATTATATCAATAGCAATTATACCCATGAAGGGAACGAAGATCCTTGCCGGGGATAGTTTTCATACCTACATCAAGCCATCGAGCTTTGACATAAAATCGATGAGAATACACGGAATCTCTCCTCAGGCTCTCAGCGATGCACCGACCTTTGAATCTATTGCAGAGAAGATCAAAGACATGCTCGGAGATTCAATAATAGTGGGACATGTAGTTGAAATAGACCTAGACTTTCTCAAAAAAAGTTTTAAAAATGCCGGGATTAAGTTCGACAATAATGCAATTGATATTGCCATTCTGGAAAAGTGGCTTGGAGAGAGACTCGGCGATAGAAGGACAGATTTGAGTTTAGACTCTCTTATAAAGGTCTACAACCTCAGCAGCAGATTCAGACATAGTGCAATCGCGGATGCTTTTCTCACAGCACAGATTTTCCAGATTCAGCTATTAAAACTCCTTAAATATGGTATGACATCTGTCGAAAGAATACTTTCAGCCCTCGAATCGGCAAGGATGTCAAGGATTGACTTTATCTTCTGAGTTTTTTAAAATTATTTAATGTTAGGTAGGCGAAACAAATAGAAAGATTTAAATTGGTAATTATTTTTTGTTTCAAATGAGGTGATGTAATGCCATGGCCGCCTAAAATATTTTGGGTAGGATTGGTCCTGTACTACGGGTTTGTAGCGATTTGCTGGATAGGTGAAGCGACCGCTGGATGGAACCACATACCGCTTGCAGTTGAGGTGTACGCAGCACTGCTGGGAACATGGATTGTGCCACTGATAATGTCGGTGATATACTTCTACTTCCCAGAGAAAGCAGAGGAGGCAGGGGGGTGATTTGAATGGCTGATGTAGCTGACCCAATAGTTGTAGGGATTACAGTTTTGTATTTCCTTGGTGTTATTGCCATAGGCTGGTATTCCAGACAGAAAATGAAGAGCGCTACTGATTACTATGTTGCCGGAAGGCAGATTGGGAGTGTTGTTAATGGTTTAGCCCTTGAATCGACATATCTCAGCCCTGCCTCAATGCTCGGTCTGCCTGCTTATATCTTCATCCTCGGATATCCCTTCTGGTGGGCAATGTCTGCCATCATAGCAGGTATGCCGGTTGCAACTCTGCTTACAGCCGCAGCCATGAGAAAGTACGGTCCAACAAGTTTTGCAGACTACTATGCAGACAGGTACAATGACCAGAATCTGAGATGGCTGGTTGGAATCATAGTCTGCTTTGGTGCCATTCTGTACATAACACTGTCAATCGTTGGTATGGGTATCTTCCTGCTGGCAATTCTGAGATTCCCGTACCTCTACGGAGTTATCCTCGGAGCAATTATCGTCATGATATATGTTGTCTTTGGAGGTATGATCGCTACCAGCTGGAACGCAGCCTTCCAGGCAGTTTTGATGACAATAGCAGCGATTATAGCTGCAATAGGGATGATAAACTACTTTGGAGGGCTTGGTGGGTTCCACGAAGCAGTTCTGACGAACAATCCGAAATTCTTCAACACACCATCAGACCCTGAGCCAAACCATATTCTCGCAGGTACATGGCTTGGAGTCGTCGGATGGTTCTTTGTCTGGCACTATGGATTTGCAACGATGCCATACACCGTTGTAAGATTCTTCACAGTTATGGACATGAAGACAGCCAGAAGAAGTATTTTCTGGTGCACACTTTTCGCTGGAGCCTTCTACCTTGGACTTGAAATCATCGGTGCAGGAGCAAAGGTCATGATTGAGCAGGCACACCCACTCGTTGTTTCGGGTGAGGTGAAGGCAAACGCATTGGCTGTTCTGAAATACTATGCTACCAACTACGGAGTCGGTACACCTCTTGACTACTCAATGGTTGCTGCTGTCGAAGCTTTGCAGAACCCATGGATTCTCGGAGTGCTTGCTGCCGGTGGACTTGCTATAGCCATGTCAACTGCTGCTGGATGGGTTATGGTCGTCAATGTTCTTGTAACAAGAGACTGGGCAGACATGCTGCTGAGAAGCAACTTCGCCAAGGAGAACCCCGTTCTGATGGCAAGAATAGTGTCGGTGATATTCCTGGCAATCGGCATGGTAATAGCAATCAACCCACCAGGACTTGTTCTTGACCTCTCCGGCTGGGCTTTCGTGGTCATCATAGCTGCCCTCGGTCCGAGCCTGATCCTTGGACTGTGGTGGAAGGGAGCAACAAGAACCGCAACATGGATAACCGCAATTGTGATGTTCGTGCTGCACCTCTTCGCATGGCTATATGCCAAGCTGGTCGTTGGACATCACGCCTTCTTCTTCCTGAACCCGATCCTTGGGCTGCCAAAGACCGCCATAATAACACCGCATCAGATATGGGCTGTACCAGTGGGCTTCCTGCTGTTCATAGTGATCTCACTCCTGACAAAGAAGCCAGAGGAAGAAGTTATCGACAAATACTGCGTGAAGCTGACCGAGAAGCTCTGAAAAACCCCCAAAATTTTTTCTTTTTTATTTAAATTCTATCAGATTACTTCCAGATCGAGGACATATCTGTAAACATAGGGGGCAAAGTTACCGCACTCACGAATGTTTTTAACCTCGACTTTTATCCTATTTTCCCCGAAAAGCCGCATCACTTTCTCAGGAAGTTCTTTCTCCTTCTCCTCCTTTCCTGCAAAGGTATAGTAGTGTATCATACCTCCAGTTTTAACCTTCCCTTCCAGCAAATCAACAAAGTTCTCTGCAATATAGGGAGAGGGCATGAGTATGCGGTCAAACTCCCCTTCAATTTTCGGCAAGATTTTCCTCACATCACCTTCAATTACCCTAACGATTTCCTCCACTTTATTGAGTCTGACATTTTTTCTGAAATAATCTGCAGCAACCGGATTTATCTCAATTCCAATTACCTCGGATGGCTTTGCAAGCCTCGCAATGACTATTGCATAGGGTCCAACTCCGGCAAACATGACAAGCACCCTCTCTCCTTCCCCAACAAGTCTCGCAATTCTCTCCCTCTCGCCTGAGAGCTTCACAGAGTAGTAAACCTTTGTTGGATCTACAAACAGTCTGCAATTGTGTTCCTTCACAACAGTCTCGGTTTCTTCCCCATAAATGACTTCATACCTCGCTATTCTGTAAACTCCTTCCACTTCCCCGACTTTCCTGAGAATTGTTTTAATATTCTTGTGCTTTTTAAGAATTGCCTCTGCAATGTGGTCTTTCAAATGAACTACTTCATCAGGGATGTCGATGACAACGATATCACCAATAATCTCAAAGCTCCTTCTGATGAGATTGAGCTCTTCCTTAGACACTTTATCCTTGAGCAGTTCTTTCAGACTCACATTAGAGAGTTTCTTACTCTCTGATATTAAACTTAGCCTTGAGACGGTCATGAGATTATCAATAGATCAAACATCAATAGTCCCAGAGATACTAAATACTGTTAAATAGAAAAAAGTCGCAGCAATAACCCATGGGTATTGAGAACAGACTTATGAAAACCCTGAAGCATGACATGGCGAAAATAAAAGCCACAAAACCCCTCATCCATCATATAACTAACTTCGTGGCAATGAACGACTCTGCAAACGCGACTCTGGCAATTGGAGCATCTCCAGTTATGGTTCATGCACATTCAGAGCTTAAAGAGATTTTATCAGCCGCTTCAGCCCTTCTGATAAACATAGGTACGCTCGATGACTACTGGATTCAGAGCATGCATATCGCAGCAGATTTTGCAGATGACAGAATCCCAATCCTGCTCGATCCTGTTGGAGCTGGAGCAACTTCCCTCAGGACGATGACCGCACTTCAGCTTCTTTCTGCCCACAGAATATCGGTTGTTAAAGGAAACTATGGAGAGATGATGAGCCTGATGGGTGAAGAAAACGCTGTCAAGGGTGTTGACTCACTCAATGTTGCTGTTGAAAGGGTTTCCGAACTTTTAAAAGAGTTTTCCATGATTCATAACACCATTTCAGTAGCAACAGGAGAGATCGACCTTTTCTCTGATGGAAAGGATATCTACTTCCTCAGAAATGGAACAGAGAAGCTTGGAAGTATAACAGCAAGTGGTTGCATGCTTGGAAGTGTTATCGCCTCCTTTATGGCTGTACAGAAGGATATGTTGCTTGCTGCACTGGAGGGGGCTGCTGTGTATTCCATCGCCGGTGAGCTTGCATCAGATTCAAGGGGAGTCGGAAGTTTCAGAACCACACTCCTTGACTCTCTTTCAACAATAACACCGGAGGATGTGATGGATAGAATTAACCTCGAAAAGCTCTAAAATGGTGATTTTATGAGAATCGAGGAATATATGAGGCTTTATTTCATTACTGATTCTGGATTTGGCTTCACTCATGAGGAACTTGCTGAAATGGCTCTCAAAGCGGGAATCAGAACAATCCAGTTCAGAGAAAAGAAAATGAGTACGCGTAGAATGTATGAAACTGCAAAAAGAATCAGAAAACTCACCGAGGAGTATGATGCTCTTTTCATAGTAAACGATCGTCTGGATATTGCCCTTGCATCTCACGCTGATGGGGTGCATGTTGGACAGGATGATCTGCCAGCAAAGGCTGTCAGAGAGGTGGCAGGAGACATAATCATGGGTGTATCAGCCAGAAATGTTGAGGAGGCAGTTGAGGCAGAGAGGAACGGTGCGGATTACATTGGAGCAGGTCCAGTTTTTACTACATCAACGAAAGAAGATGCAGGAGAGGATATTCAAGCTAAAGGACTCTCAAAAATTCTGAGAGCTGTGAGAATACCTGTTATAGCTATCGGTGGTATCAATCATTCGAATGCTGCATCGGTCCTTGAAACAGGGTGTGCAGGAATTGCAGTTATTTCTGCAATTGCCAGCAGCGATAATCCCGAAAAGAAGGCAAGAGAGCTTCTTGAAATTGTCAGAAGACATGGAAAGTGGAATTGAAGATAATAAACAGGCATTTTCTAATATTTTAAAAACCATTGATATTGTAACCCAAAAGAAGATAACACAGAGTATGAAGTGTGAGGTTGAATAATAAAATGAGGTTGCCTCGCTATCGATTCGGTTCTGTCGCATTCGGACGATTGGTGGATACGTGACCGCTACTGCTCGCCCAAATTTGCTCTGCTAACGCTTTACAAACTTCACATATCCGCAAAAGGTTTATTGCAATATCGGCCAATTCCAGCAAAGATAGGCGGTAGATTAGATGAGAAATAATATGGAGAATAAACCAATCTTGGTTCTCGGAGGAACGGGACATTACGGTAAACACATTGTCAGGAGTCTCTTGGAAAAAGGTGAACCTGTCCGGGTCTTGAGCCGGAACGCTGTGAAAGCTCGCAAAATTTTGGGCGATGGTGTTGAAATCATCGAGGGAGACATCACCTCAAGGGAATCAGTGGTTGAATCATTGAATGGAGTGAGAGCGATTGTTATCAGCGTGTCTGCATTCACTCCGAAGTTAATCAGGAAATTGAAATTAATCGAGCGAGATTCCGTTCTTATGGTCTTGGAGGAGGCTCAGAAAGCAGGTGTGTCTCGTGTGGTATATATTTCCGTTTATGAAATCAGAGAAGATTTGCTTAGAGAACTCAATATTCAGCTTGGGATTGCCTGGATCAAGCTTGAGATCGAAGCAGCACTCGCTAAATCAGACTTTAACTGGACCGTCTTGGGCGTTGCCCCCTCGATGGAGATTTTCTTTGCTATGACACGTGGGGATACCATGATGGTTCCCGGTGGTGGACCACCTGCCCTTCCTACTGTTTCACCTGTAGATGTAGGGGAAATTACGGCACAAACGGTGCTTAGAGGTGATTTGAAAGGAAAACGCTTCCGAGTGACTGGACCTGAGGCAATATCATTTCCGGAAGCAGCGAAGCGTATTTCTAATGTCACTGGCAAAACAATCAAATTCCGGAAAATTCCTCTGTTCCCTCTAAAAATCGCTTCGGTTCTGATTTGGCCTTTCAACCCCTTTCTCCGACATCTTCTGGAATTCATCAAACTGATGAATAATTTTCCACAGGATGTTGTGGCCAAAGTTCCTGAAGACCACCAGTTGTTGGTAAAAACCTTTAGCTACACGCCGACCACATTTGAAATGGAGGTGCGAAGGCGAATAAGGTGCCATGATAAATCTCCATAGAAGAGGATAAAATACTATGGAACGCCGATACTGCATCAGAGCATATCTGACTACGATGCTTCACACCTTCGTCTAAAGCCAGCCTTACAGTTGAAGTTTGGATGCACTTGGAATGTTATCCTAAACCATACACCTGTCTTGGCGCAAGATACTCTGGAAACCTATCGATTAACAAGCGTCTGACTGAATAACAGAAATGACATGCATCTACAAAGACTGTTTCATGCTCAACATCGTATTTCTCAGCAAGCAATGCTGGCCCACCTTTAACCAGCGGTTCGCAGATTGGATGTTTTTTGAAATCGTAATTCTCAATGAGTTCAGAAAGAGGTGTTTTCCACATATTGCCCATTAATAATCCCTGGCAAATGTGAACATTTCCAAATGGGTCGAGATGTACCCTCTCAGGTTTTTCCAAGTTCTCATATGGACATTCCTTAAGCTCCTTCCAATGTTTTCTTGGAAGATCTTTTATCAACTTTTCTGCTGCCCTCCCTCTAAATCTGAGAGAAGTTTCTCCCTTTGCTACACTTAGAGCGTCGGGTTTATCAATGCAAATCGAGGCGACAGGCAAATCTAAACCTCTAGCAGCAGCATATGCATTTTTTGCCAGGTTTTCTTCTTCTCCTTTTTCTTCTCCCTCTTCTCCTTTCTCTTCTTCCTTCTCTGGATAATGGAAAGAGTCATCGCTAATACTTATATCAGAAACTCCCAAATCACGCAATGAGGAGAGCCAGAGCTTTGCATCCTCAACAGTTGTTGCCCAGTAAGCATTCGTAACAACGCCTGTTTTGAAACCCATACTGTTTGTGATTCTAATTCCCTCCACCATCAGCGGATAGAACAGAAATGGTTCACCCCCCTCAAAATACACCCATTCTACTCCAATTTTCTTCGCCTCTTGCAAAACCAATCTGATTTGCTGCAAAGAAAATGTCCCTTTCGCACTCGGGCTGGAATATACAAAGCAGTGGTCGCATTCAAAATTGCATATATATGTAAGGAGAAAATGGATACCTGTTAACATGCTAAAACTTGAACCACATAATAGTTATTTTTTGCGTTACAATTAAATATAACAGTGATTTAATTTACTTAATGTGCCTTTCAAAAAGGGAAAGAGAGTTCATTCAAGATTGGTTAGATTACACGGATGGAAAAATAACACTCGTGGATTTTGTTAGCAAATGGAAGACAGAAGGAAAAGACTGGAAGGTTTACATGCGGGTTTTGAGGCACAGAATAACAAAAAAATACGACAAAATGCTTGAAGATCTACTTTTCATGAAGAAGTTTCTTGAGCTTGACTACCATCCCTGAGTTGGGATACATATTTGAGACACATATAAGAACAATATAAGAACAAAAAAGCCAGTATGACTTCCTCAACCCTTTGCAGGTTTATTAAACACTTCCATCAGTGTAAAATTTTAACTCCATACTTTTGATAAAGAATTCCGCCAGGATGGTTAATTTTAAATGACAGAATACATTACTAAACTATACTAAATTACACTTTACGAATTACAAGAGTTAGAAGCCATCTTTCTCGCGATTCCAGCAGTTGCATTTTCAAATTTGAAAATATAAAGGAGTTCGATACCATGATAACAGTAGACGGAAGTTACGGAGAGGGTGGAGGGCAGATACTGAGAAGTGCTATTGCACTTTCCTGTATAACAGGAAAGTCTGTTGAGATCGCAAAAATAAGGGCAAATCGCCCGAAACCAGGACTTGCTGCCCAGCATCTCAAGGGAATAGAGGCTGCAAAAGAGCTTACAAGCGCAGATGTTGAGGGGTTGAAGATAGGTTCAACAAGAGTTGTCTTCAAGCCTTCGAATGTAAAATCAAAGAAGATTGAAATTGATATCGGCACAGCGGGAAGTGTCACACTCATCCTTCAGTCCGTTCTCCCCCCTGCTCTTCTTTATGGATGCAGTATGAGAATCAGGGGTGGAACAGATGTCAGATGGGCTCCCACAGCAGATTATTTCAAAGAGGTAACTCTTCCTGCTCTTTCAGAACTCGGAGTTAGATGTGGTATGAGGATTCTTCAGAGAGGATACTATCCAAAAGGAGGGGGACTAATCGAGATCGACGCTGAGGAATCTTCTCTTGAGGGTAAAAAGTTTCAGAACAGAGAAGAGAAGGTTATCAGAGGTATCAGTCACTGCTCAAATCTGAGTGGTGTTGCGGAAAGGCAGGCGGAATCTGCGAGGAGCTACCTTGAGAGTTCCGGCTTCAAAGCCGAAATAGAAGTCAGATCCTATAGAGGTTATTCAACCGGTAGCGCGATAACACTCTGGACAGCATACAAAGGAGGAAGTTCACTGGGTGAGAGAGGAAAGAGAGCTGAAAAGGTTGGTGTAGAGGCTGCAAGAGAGATTATAGGTGAAATAAACAGTAAAGCCTGTTTTGACAGACACCTTGCAGATCAGGTCATGGTTTTCGCTGCCGTAGCAAAAGGAAGAACTGTTTACACAACCTCAGAAGTTACAATGCATCAGAAAAGTAGCGCCTATGTAATTGAACGATTTCTGGGAAAAAGAGTTGAATTTGAAGGTGGCAAAGTAACAATTGACGGAGCAGGAATTATCTAATTGTGTCCAGAGGAAGAGACTATAGGTGCTCGAGAAGAATCCTGACTCCTATAACAATAAGAACTATACCGCCTGCAACCTCCACCTTTTTCCCCAGAATTTCTGACAGTTCATCTCCTGCAATGAAACCAGAGAAAGACATCAGGAAAGTAATTGAACCTATCAAAAGGGCAGGAAGAAGAATTTCAACCCCTAGCACACCAAAACTTAGTCCAACTGCAAGAGCATCTATACTTGTGGCAATAGAAAGGAGAAAAATTGTCAATAAAGTCGTTCCAATCATCTTCCCATCAGATGATTCATAAATCATCTTCAATCCCACAGCAACGAGCAGAGAAAAAGCAACCCAATGGTCAAATTCTGAAATTAACTCGATAAGATTGATTCCTGCATACCACCCAATAACCGGCATAAATGCCTGAAAGAATCCAAAAGAGAGAGCCATTTTCAGGGCATTGCTAATTCTATTCTCGCTTCCCTGTGAGATCCCGCCTGCAATGGAGACTGCAAAGGCATCGAGAGCAAGTCCAATTGATATGAGGAATATCTCAAAAAGTGCTATCATCTTAACTCTCTCCATATGACCCCCGTTAAATCTAAGCTGGATTCCACAATATCACACTTCCTCTAAGGGGAGAGAAATCAATTGATTCAATAAGTTTTCTACCTGAAATTATGATAAATAACCTTCTTGCCAGCTTAGAAGACATAATCGCTGGGTGATTAAAAACATTAAAAAGTTTCAGTCTTCCTTTCTCCATACTTCTGTGTCCCTTGAAAACTACCTACTGTGTGGCTTTTTTGTCTGTGTGTCCAGCAGAATTACAAGGGTATCTCTGCCTGCCTTTATCTCTTTCACCCGCTTACCTATCTCGAACCTCACTCTCTCATTTACTCTCTCACTTGGCAATTCAAGCTTGTTAAAAATGTAGCTCATGAGGAGCGAACTGTTGTTGAAAAAAAGAGAAGCTAATCCGCTTTCCAGATAAATATCAAAGTTCTCGCTCCCCATAAGATTATCATAACCTCTCTTGAGCAACCACTCTCTGAAATCGGATATATTTATCTCAAGTTTTTTCAAATTTTTCATAACCATCACCAAAAGCTCTGATTATCAGCCCTATAATTTCAGCACATCTGTAAAGCTCCTCAACAAACACATATTCATTTTCAGAGTGTAATCCCTTGCCTCTCGGACCGTAGTAAAAGGCAGGAATACCATGCTTTCTCACATGCCTCGTATCCCCAACACCCAAGCTACAAACACCCACAGGTTTCAGGCCCTTTTCCCGGATTGATTTCATAATGATTTCCAAGAACCAGAGGTCTTTCTCCCTATCCACCTGATCCACAAACAGACCATAGGGTTGAAGAAGTCCATTTATTCTGAAATCAGCCTCATCCATTGCAAGAGCCCTTCTGATTTCTTCCCTATTTATCCATGGCATAAATCTGACATCAGCCTCAATCAGGCACTCTGGAGCTACAACATTTCTTTTTATGCCTCCTTTTATTACAGCAGGATTGAAGACAGCCTGATTCACACCTCTAAGTTCAAAATCAAGTCCAATTCCCCGATACATTTCCATAAAATTGGAATAATCTCCCTGTAAAGATGAGAACCTTTCTACAGCATTCATTATATATTTTGAAGCTCTGTAAATTGCCCCATCCTTTGCATCCTTTGTTGCCGTGTGTCCTGAACTCCCCTTTATCATGATGTCCGCAGAGACTACTGCCGCCTGAAGAATCCCGATTCTATCCGAACCAAAAGGCTCTCCAATTAAAACAAAGTCAGATCTTTCCTTTTCGAAGACATATCCCAGTCCATTTACACCTCCAACCTCCTCATCAGACGTGAATACGAATTTCAAACCGAAATCGGGCTCGTTTTCAGGCAAAGCAGAGATAATTGCTGCCACACAGCCCTTCGCATCACACGCTCCTCTTCCATACAGCCTTCCATCCACAACAACCGGATTTAATAGGGCGTCAGGAGAGGGAACTGTGTCCATGTGGGAAGTGAGCATGAGCTCAGGTTTACCACTGCTAATTTCAATGATGAGATTCGGTTTTCCCTCTTCCTTCTCGATAACCTTTGTTTTGAACTCTGAAAAAATAGATTCAATGTACTCGACAACCTCCACAGTAATACCCGGGGGGTTTCTTGAGTCTAATCTGATGAGCTCCTTCGCGATTTCAAGAGGATCATAAAGCATGGAAAAAAATTTGAAATGTGTTTTAATTTAATTTGCGGTTGAAGTGCAGAATTTTTATTTCAAAGAGTCCAGTCAAGGTTAAGAGACTCGAGCTTTTCTCTCAACGGAACTCCATTTTCGTCCCATCCTCTCTCTTCATAGTATTCTTTTCTCTGAACATCCAGATCGGGCACATTTCCCTCACTGCCACCATCAAGTGGTTTGAGTATCAAATCCGGAAGTCGATCATCAGCAGAGCTTATTCCACACCTCACATTGAACATTCTCTTCAGGTTATATACCCTCTCACCAATTTTGTAGAGTTCTCCCACATCAATGCTGAACCCGGTGGCATATCTGAGAAGATTTGACATTGCATGTGGCTTGACAGGTATGAAAGCACACATCGTTATGCAGTTGAACATTTCCGCAAAGTTCTGCATTCTTGCGGTAATTCTTCCTTTACCCTCAGAGGCAAACCTGTCCGGACTTGAAATATCATACTCCTTTACCTTGAGTCCCATCTCTATGTTGTACATCTGATGAGGAAGATGGCATGCTCCCCTGTTGTGCATTGCATATGCTGCTGCGAGACTTGCAAAGGCTCTCGGATCGTGCATTGGAATCTCTAACCCCTTCACATTTGCTGCTTCCTCAACTACTCCAAATTTTTCTCCAATGTGTCTCGTACCTTCTGCAAGAGCTTCTCCTCTCCCCTTTCTGAGAGCGATTTCCTCAAGAAGTTTCTTAACTTCTTCTGCATCTCCCCATTTTATTCCAAAATTGTGCAATCCTTTCTCAGTGAGAAACATTGCAAAGGCAATCGTAACGCCTGCACTTATTGTATCCACTCCAAAATCGTTTGCCAGATAGTTAATCTCAATCAGCGCTTTCAGATCATCGATTAGCTGAAGTGAGCCAAAACTTGCAAGAGTTTCATATTCAGGACCGTGAATTGTCTCTCCATCTATCTCCACAACCCTTCCACACCGTATTCTGCAACCAAAGCAGCCATCGTTCTTTTTTAGAAATATCTCAGCCATTTTTGTCCCAGATATTTCAGAGGCTTTTTCGAAGGTTCCCTGTGTGTAATACTTTATCGGAAGGTCTCCAAACATTTCAGATGTTTCAACATAGCCTGCTGTCCCCAGTTCTTTGAACATGTTGCATGTAAAGTTTCCATCAATTCTCTCATTAAGGGCTTTTACCTCTTCATCAAACTTCTCAGGTTCTGCCAGCTCAATGTCTGCCCTCGTGTCGTAAGAGACTGCTATTCCCTTCAGCTTTTTAGCCCCCATCACTGCTCCCATTCCTGTTCTTCCTGCATGCCTTGAATTGTCAATTTGAACCGCTGCAAAGCGGACAAGATTTTCACCTGCCTGACCTATAACCGCGGTCGAGATTTTTTTCTCCCCAACTTCTCTTTCAATCTCTTTCTGAGATTCATAGCTACCCTTGCCCCATATACCCTCAGCCGACCTTATCTCAGCCCCTGATGGATTTACTACCAAATAAACTGGTTGATCAGACTTGCCCTCTATCAGCAACCCATCCCAGCCTGAAAACTTCAGAAAGGCTGCCATTTTTCCTCCTGAATTTGATTCCCCCCATATCCCTGTGAGTGGAGATTTCGCACAGAATTCTATTCTGCTTGTTGATGGAGCCGTTGTGCCTGAAAGGGGACCATTGAAAACGGCGAGGACATTCCTATCAGAGAAAGCATCGTAATCAAAAACACCCATACGATAGAGATAGTAGGCTGCAAGTCCGCTCCCACCAATGTATTTTTCAAGCACATCCTTCTCAAGCTCAACTTTTTCAACAGTCCTCTCTGAGAGGTTTATTTTAAGAATTTTTCCCGCATATGAGAACATGCGACCACCTCAAAAATCAGAAGTCGATATTCTTCCCTTCATAGGCATAAAGAAAGAGCTTTCTGAAGTCTTCCTCTGACGGAATTTCGACAAGGGTCAGAACGGTGTTGTCAAGGCTGGCATTATTGACAAGGATATCAAGCTTCTCTTCAAAGGCATTTCTCTCTATGCCATACTGCTCAAGAAGCTCTTTGAAATTACCGGGCACATTGATTTTTTCAAGCAGATCCATTGTCATATCCACTAAGGAATCGATCGCTTTCTCTCCCTTCTCCTGAATTCCGAGATGATACGCAAGCTCTTCATACTGCTCAATCACAAACTTGGAGTAGTACTTTGTCGTGTATGGAAGAGCAATACCACAGGCAAAGCCATGGGGTATGTGGAAAACTGCTCCAAGAGAGTGTCCGATCGAGTGGGAAAGTCCTGCCTGTGAACTTCCTATCGCAAGTCCCGCAATTGTGGCTGCGTTATGCACTTTTTCTACAGCCTCCCCATCACTCCTGTCTGTGCAGGCTCTGGGAAGGTATTTGAAAAGAAGTTTACATGCCTGAATGCATAAACCATCTGTAAAATCATTTTTCCATGCAGAAACATAAGCATCCATTGCATGTGATAGGGCATCCAGTCCTGTGAAGGCTGCCACTTTGAGTGGCAAATCTCTGACCATCTCAGGATCCACAATTGCATAATCTGCCATTATTGCAGGGTGTATAGATGCAACTTTCCTGTTTTCCTCCTTCTTCGTGAGAACTATTGCATTTGAGCCTTCGCTACCACTTCCACTTGCTGTTGGAATAAGTATCAGCTTAACACCTTTCTCCTCAAGCTCCGTCCATGGTGAGATTTCCTCAGGATCCACATCCGGGTTCTCATAGATTGCTCTTATCCCCTTTGCAGCATCCAATGATGAGCCTCCCCCAACACCAATGATCATGTCAGGCTGAAAAGTCCTTGCAATACCAACACCTTCCATCACAATTTCAAAGGATGGATCGGGTTCAACCCTGTCGTATATCTCAAACTCCACTCCCGCTTTTTTGAGTCTTTTTGTTATCTTGTCCACTACTCCTGTCTTCACCAAGTTCTCATCAGTAACAATCAGGGCTTTTCCCTTCAGTGTTTCAAGGAACTCAAGGGAGTCGCTTCCAAATACTATTCTCGGCGAAGCAAACCACCACATCTAAATCCCTTTCTGATTTTTAATATTCAGTCTCTACCTTTTTCGTGCACTCTACGAGCAGTTTCGCTGCCTTTGTGTATTTCATAACCTTTGCCATGCTGCCCTTCAGTACGAACTGCCTTGTAATCAATCCCTTGATAGGATCTACCTCTCCCTCGAGAAGCTTTTTCCAGTTAGAAAACTTCCCTCTGAACTCAAAGGCTGCATTCACCTTCGACGGATCATCGACAACATATCCTCCTCTTGCCTTCCCGTGATAGAGATCAAGATAAACATACTTCGGTTCATCCATCTCCTCATCAGGTTCTATAACGAAAAGAAAATCTCCCTCCCAGTCCTTTGCTGCGTTTGCATACTCCTCGTTCGAGTTTATCGCCTTTATATATTCCTCCACCCACTCCTGGCTGAATAGTTTTGGCATTCTATCACCCTCATTATTTTTGTAATGGAAAATATATATATTTTTCACATTTCAGATGATCCGAAAAAATTTCAGGTTGTGCTATCTGTAGCCAGTAAATTATCTCCCGGAAACTGGAATATATGAGTGTTGAATTGATATCTTTGGTAGTCATAAAACATCTGGGTGTTTGGACTTTCTTTTAAACATCCTCAATCTACTTTCTCTTTCTCCATTTTTAGCAAAGATTTTCATGGTATCTTCCTTTACGCTGTAATTTTGCCAGTCATTCTGTTATTATCACATATCAAGTTCTAACTAAGATGAATATACCACTAATTTGCCTTTCAAACAAAAATATCGTAAGTTTGAGAACACAAACTTCGGAATAAAAATAAACAATACTCAAGTATAAACTGCAACTGAACCACAACTCTCAAAAATTATTTCCAGACGGTTGGGAGAATTTGAAAAGATTGAAATTATCAACGCTCTACAAAACAAAAGAGGTGTTTTTTATGAATCTCTTCACACCCGTGGAAACCGAAAAACTCAGAATGAGAAATAGAATCGTGAGATCTGCTACTGCAGAATCCATGGCAGACGAGGATGGTAATGTAACTGACAGGATGATTGAGTTCTACAAAAAGCTTGCAATGGGTGGAGCAGGCACAATAATAACCGGATTCATGTACGTGAGTGAAAAGGGAAGGGCAATGAAGAGAATGACAGGGATAAGCAAGGAAAAACATGTTGAGGGGTTGAGTAGGCTTGTCAGGGAAGTAAAAAAGGTGAGCAGAGAGAAGTGGGAAGATGATGTTGTCTTTGTCGCACAGATTGTTCATGCTGGAAGGCAGAACCATCCCTTTGAAGACCCTGTAGCCCCTTCAGCCGTTTTGGAGGGATTAACAAAAGTTATGCCAAGAGAGCTTGCTTATGATGAGATACTGAATATTATCGACGATTTTGTGGAAGCTTCGCTGAGAGCTGAGAGGGCAGGTTTCGATGCAGTACAGCTCCACGCAGCTCACGGATATTTGCTCAGTCAGTTCATATCCCCCCATACAAACAGACGAAAGGATGAATTCGGAAAGGAGAGAGCAAAGATTTTGCTGGATATATTTGATGGGATAAGGGAGAGAAGTGAGATTCCAGTTATGATAAAGATGAATACAGTGGATTTTATACCCGGAGGGCTTGAAATTGATGAGGCTGTGAGAATTGCGAAACTACTTGACAAGGCTGGATTCGAGGCGATAGAAGTCAGTGGAGGAATGTGGGAGTCAGCACTCTACACGAAGTACAATGTGGTATGTCAGAATGTAAAAAAGAGCGGTGAAGCCTACTTTGCAGATTATGCCTTTGAGATCAAGAAAAATGTAAGTATACCGGTTATGCTCGTTGGAGGTATAAGAAGAAAGGATACTGCTGAAAGTCTCCTAAGAAGAATTGATTTCATTTCGATGGCAAGACCGCTGATTAGAGATGCATTTCTACCGGAGAAATGGTTGAAAGGAGACAATGAGAGTGACTGCATTTCCTGCAACAAATGTCTGAAGTACATCTCTTCAAGAGAGCTTGCATGCTATGCAGAAAAGGATTAGCGGGATATAGGAAAGTATTAAAAATTTGATAACCAACAATCAACCATGAGACTCATTATCCCCGGTTCACAGGGAATCCTTGCCTATCCGATATCAAAAAACACGGGCATACCTATGGGTTATGCTGAACTTGAAAAGCTCCCTGATGGAGAGAAATATGTAAGAATACCCGAGCAGGTTGCAGGAAAGGAGATTTTTCTTGTAAACTCCTTTGCATATACGCCAGACGAGATGATTATAGAAACTCTTTTCCTGATTGACACCTTTAAAGAGCTCGGTTCAGAGAAAATTATAGGAATATTTCCCTATTTCCCGTATTCGAGATTGATGAGGAGATTCATAAAGGGCGAGGCGGCAAAACTCAGAACAGTTTCAAAGCTTTTCAAAACTGCAGGACTGGAAAAGATGTATGTTGTTGATTTCCACCTTCAGAATGTTGACGAGATATTCGATTTTGAAGTTGTGAACATCTCGGCAATGCCATTGATTGCTGACTACATCACCAAAAACTTCGAGTTAGATTCACCAGTCGTTGTTGGTGCAGATCAGGTCGCAGAGCACTGGGCAAAGATTGTTGCCGAGAAGCTTGGATGTGAGTACAGACTGATGAGAAAGATAAGGATCGATGCAGAAAATGTGGTTGTGGACTCAGTTCCGGAAGTTGCCAACATGGATGTTGTGATTATCGATGATATAATATCAACCGGTGGCACGGTTGTTCAGGCTATCAAGGCTTTGAAGTCGGCAGGAGCAAGAAGGATATATGCTGCCTGCACACATCCGGTTCTATCCAGAGAAGCTTTAAAAATGATATATCATGTTGGAATAGATGGAATTATAGGAACTGATACCGTTCTAAGCCCGATAAGTCATGTCAGTGTTTCAGGGCTGATTTCAGAAAGCATAAAGGAAAATGAGGGTTTTGTATAGGTATATGTCTCCGAAAAATTTAAAGGTATAAAATCACTCTATTTCAAATTTAAATTCTTCTGATACTTTTATCGCAGATAAAAATCCTGATAGAACGATTGATAACCCAAAAAAGTAGAAGGGAGCGAAGAAACCTATATAACCACCCAGAAATCCGGCAAATATTGGACCAAGAGCAAGTCCGAGTGTTAAGGCTGAGTTCGTAACACTCATTCCCAGACCAAGATTGTGCTCGCTCTTATCTGCAACCAGTGCTGTTGCGGGGGAGTAGATAAAGGCAACAACCACTCCCTGAAAAACCCTCAGGATCAAAAACTGTAGAAAGTTCTGACAGAGAGGCACTGCTATTGTTGAAATACCGAGAACTACAGTTCCGGCTACAAATATCCTCTTTCTCCCCATTCTGTCACTCAGCCTTCCAGCCGGTGCATTGAAAAAGGTTCTGGTAATGATATAGGCAGAGTAGGTTATTCCAAAGGTGAGGGGTGTGAGAGACATGTAGCTTAAAAAAGACTCCTCCAAGGGAACATAAGCAGAGAGGGCACAGATTGTAAAGAAAAGTGTTGTAGAGATCATTAGAATTTCTCTCGATGGTTTTTCCCTCTTTCCATCATTCAGGGATGAGATTTCCACCTCTGGAACGAGTCTTAAAACTAAAGCGGCGCTCATGAGAGTCAGTGCCGCTCCAGCGATGAAGACCTCGCTGAAACCATAGTACTCAAGCAGAATGCCTGCAAGAACAGGGGATAATGCAAACCCTATGTCAGTGACAGTATAAAAAATTCCAAAGTTCTCTCCTCTCTTTCTCCTTTCAGATACTGAAGCGAGTATTACTATGGACGAAACCATCACAACTGCTTCTGTAAAACCAAGAGCTACCCTCACAGATAGTAATGCAAGAAGATCCTCAACCCGCGTATATGTGTATAAAACCATACTTGTAGCAAGCAATCCGAGAAAAAGCAGAAGCTTTGCTCTTCCCGTTCTGTCGATCGCAAGCCCGATAACAGGCTGAACGATTGTGGCAACTATTCCCCAGACAGCGATTATAACTCCAGAAAGGAAGGCGTTGGGGATACTTGTAGGATTTATTCCGGCAATAAAGAGTGGTAGAGCAAAGTAAACAGCTCCTCCACCCAGTGCATCAGATAATCTTGAAAAGGAGATGGCAAATATGTGCTTTCTCGAGTGAATGTAGAGACCGAGCCTTGAAGACATGGAAAAACAAATCTATCAATGTGATTTATAAGGATTGTCAAAAAACAGGAAAAATTAGCATTACCTAAATTACTTGACCTTCTCAAGTATTATAGCAGGACATATTTTCTTAACCCCAGGCAATTTTCCAATTTTATCTGATATTATTTTCGTAAGTTCATCTCCATCTCTTGCCCATATCTCTGCCATAATCATGTGATCGCCCGTGGTTATATACACACTTCGTGTGAAATCCTCTTCTTTGAGCTTTTTTGCAACATCAAGAAATTTCTCAGGCTCAGTATCAACTCCCGTGAGAGATATGATATTGTATCCCAGTTTTGAGCTGTCAACCTCAACCGTGTATTTCTTTATAACCCCTTTCAGCTCGAGATTCTTCACTCTCTTCCTCACTGCCGCTTCTGTTATACCCATCTCTTTCGCCATGTTCGTATAGGAAGCTCGTGCATCATCCATGAGCATCCTGATGATCTTCATATCCTTATCGTCAAGATTTCTCATCATTTTTAACTATAACACTCAAGTATATAAAATTAACCTTAGAAATTGAAATAACACAAAAAAATTTAATTAGTTCGTAAAAAAGAGTAAGTATTAGAAACCAAACAGGTTTAGAAAATGGAGTGACACGAGTGAATGCAGAAAGACTTTTGAAAAAATGTTCTCAAGGATTGAAATTTGCTACAATGCTGCATGTTTTTATTCTGTTTCAGGGTATAATTGAGAGTCTGTTTTAGTAATCTCATATTTGCATGAAATACGATTTTCACAGCTAATCTGAGGCCCTATAGATATGCTTCGCGTGAGAAAAGGTGTCGATAGGCAATTTACTTTATTTTCACTTTATTAAAGTCATAAATATTTATGCAAAAAGAATAAAAGCAGGAACACTCAACACTATCCGGTGGTCTAATGGAGTGCTGTGATGCTGATAAAAGTGTGGCTAAGATCAAATGGGTTGGCAAAAGACAGTTCGTTGGAACTTCAAGAGAGCATTCTGTTGTCCTTGATCAGAAGACACACGAAAAAGGAGAAAACACGGGTTTCAAACCCACCGAACTTTTGCTCATATCCATTGGTGGTTGTCTCGGCACAACGCTTATTTCAATGGCTGAACTTCATGAGAAAAGAATTGATAGCCTGTATATCGATGTTGAAATTGAAAGAAATTCTGCAGGTGATGGATGGCTTTTCAGAATAAAGGTTAAGCTTGAAGGAAATATGGACGAGAAAGAGAGAGCCGAGTTCATAAAGAGAGCTGAAGAGATCTGCAAAATATCGAATATCGTGAGAAACGAGAATGAGATTATACTGGAACTTTGAAATAAATCTATTTCAGATGATTTCCTCTTCAATAATCCTTTTTACAAGATGACAGGCTTCATCAATCTGCTCGAGGGCAGTAAAGCCGACAACAATCGCATGACAATAATTAAGGGCGAAAGGAAATCCCTTATATGGATTTACTCTCCCTCCAGCGAGTGTTTTCATACCAAAAATGAACTTTCCATTCTTTCTTGCCTCCTCAACCGCTATCAGGGTTGAATCATAGGATGGTTCCATGTAAAGCCCAAGAGGGTTTATTGGCACCATGTAAGCGCGAATAGAAGCTATTTTTTCCAGGATTTTAACAGTATATCCCGGTCTGTGAGTTGCCACACCAGGAATTATCCCGAGATCATTACATGAGTCAGCAAAATCCACTATCTCATCCTGAAAAAGCCTGTCTGCTCTTGAACCATGAAGAAAGACCACCATCGGATCGAGATTGGCTATCAACTCAAGATCACTTTTTGATTCAACTGTTGCGATCACATTTATACTCCTTATCTCCCTCGCCACCTCTATTGCCTCGAGAATCGGTGGATGGGGTGAAATGTGAATGCATGGATAGCATCTACTGGAGAAATAAACAAAGAATTCTGATATTAGGCTGGGGTTTTTATAGAATCTCTGGTAGTATTCTTCAGACTTCGAACCGAACTGGGCAGCCCCGATAAAGGGGGATGTGCCATGAATGAGTGCTGGAAGCTCTCTGCCATCAATTCTGACTGTTGGAATCATCCATAGAACTTTGCTCTTATCAGATATAATTTTTTGGTTTTTAATAAAACATGGAAACTGTTATTTTCAGGAGAGCCAAAATGTTTCCAATGGAGAAGCCAACCATGGTTGAGAGCAGAAAATTTATCGATGAGAATATTATCTATGATGGGAATATCGAGTTTACACAGCCATGCAAGATAAAGGGGTTTGTCAAATCCGGAGGATTTGTCAAGGGTGTCTCAATAGATATATCTTCTTTTATAAGGGCAGAATCCTACATTGAGTTTGAAAAACATATCAGATGTGGGAGCTACCTGAGAGGGGCAGCTGTAAGGGCTGGAGGGTACATTAAGGCGGTATCAATAAACGCAGATGAACTCGTTTATGCTGGCTGGTCTGTCGAGGCAGATAAAATTGAGGCTGGAATTCTGAGGGTTGAGAAGTCAATAGTAGCAAATGAGATTGATGTTAGGGGAGATGTTATATCGGAGCTTTCGAGTATAAAGGCAGAAAGAATCTTCGCTTCTGGATATGTTGAGGCTAAAAAAGAGATAAACGCCAGCGAAATTGTTGCAAGAGGTTATGTCAAAGCTAAAAAGATAAAATGCAAAAATTTGAGGGCTTTTAAAGTTATTGAAGGTTGATTGGATTTTCTGATTTCTAAAAACCTTATTCTGGTCTGTATGTTATGATTCATGAGGTATTGTTTTTTGTTGTCTTATTGATATCAGTTGTTTGCACTTAAAAGTTTTTACAATTTTAAAAAAATTTAAATAGTATCAAAAATAAGACTGGTCGTGAGACTTCAGCTGGAGTTTCAGCCGCTCCAGGATGAAACCATTTTAGATATAAACTATCCATATAAGATTGCTTCACTTATTTACAGGGCAATTGAGAGAGCCAATCCATCCCTCAGCCTTGAACTTCACAAACCCAATAGATTCAAGTTCTTCACATTCAGCAGACTTGAAATTCCGGGAAGAAAGTTCAAAATTGATGGAAAGAGATTGATCATCTACAGCAGAGCAAAACTCTATTTCTCAACCCTCAATCCAGAGATAGGCGTATCTCTTGTGGATGGGCTCCTGTCCAAACCTGAAATAAAGATAGGGGGAGCAGAGTTTGTTGTAAGTGAGATAAAGGTTATGAAAGAAAAAGAAATAGGAAAAAAAGAGATATTCTCAACTCTTTCTCCAATCAGCGTAACAACTGTCGAAGATAACGGCAGAAAAAGGATTGTTGATCTTTACCCCGACTCCAAGAAGTTTTACGATAACCTGAGACAAAATCTGGTTAAAAAATACAGAGAGTTCTATGGAAAAGAGCCTGAAAGTTGTGAACTGAGAATCAGAGTAAGAAATGTCAAGGCAAAGAGGATTAAGATAAAGAACACATTTCACCGGTGTGTTGAGATGGTTTTTGTTGCTGAGGGGAGTAGAGAGTTGATGGAGGTTGGATATAAGGCTGGGTTTGGCGAGAGAAATTCGATGGGGTTTGGGATGGTGAAGGTGGTTTAAAATGTTGAAGGCCATTAAAGAGTTAGGGCAATATATGCGAGAGAACGAAGATCTGAATGAAATTCAAGTTTTAACCGAATCATCTAAGTTAGCAAACACAAAGAAAATGATTTGTGTAGTTTTTAGAAAAGAGAACGATAGTGATATAATTTTTGATGGTGTTCACATCGAGACATTTGGAGAAGAGAAGACTCCAAAGATATTATACAAACTGTTTAGACATGGAAGATATAATGCCTTTTTAACCTCTGTCATTACTACTAGAAAAACAGACGAAGAAGCAATAAAGAATACTAGAAAGAAGTGGAAACTCTGGTTTAAGCAATATTCTGAGAAATTTAAAAATAAATATTCTTTAATCGAAATACTAAAACTCAAAATCGAAGAAAAGGAAGAAGAAATTTTTGACAAGATTTTAGAAAGATATAGAGACCTAAATAAAGACGAAAAGAGAAACTGTCTCCTTACAATCAAGATAAAAGAGGACACTATCGAAAAATATCCGGCAGAAATTTCAGAATTTATAGAAATTTTTAAAAATACTTCATCGGAGGATTTATATTCAAAACATGGAGTGATTGCCAAAGGAGATGGGACTTGCGCATTTTGTGGTAGAAAAAGTGAAGTAATGCCAGCCTCACCGTTTGCAATTTTTACTGTTGATAAAGTTGGTTTCGCTTATGAGTTTGATAGACAAAACTCGTGGAAGCAACTACCTATATGCTTCAATTGTTATCTTGACTTGGAAGCTGGTAAAAGGTTCCTAGAAAAACAATTGTCGTTCACTCTCTATGGTTACCGATACTTTGTTATACCTGATTTCGTGTTTAAAGGAGTATCGGAGGAGGTTATAACAGAGATAGAACTTAGAAGAAAAAATGGTGATTATAGAGACGGTTTACTTAATGCGGAAGAAGACATTTTGGAGATGATTAAGGAGAGAGAAGACATATTAAACTTGATATTTGTTTTCTGTAAGCCTAAACAGCAGTTTTTTGATATTATAAGGTATGTTGAGGAAGTTCCACCTTCTTGGATAAAGAGTATCTATGATACTTTTCGTAGCATTACTCAAAAGAAACTTTTCAAACAAGAGCTGCTAAAAATTATTTTAGGTGAAAAATGGTCTGGATACTTTTTAAAAGGTAATTGGAATGGTAAAAACATTCCAAATCTTAATTTAGCCGGTATGGTTGGCGAGTTTTTCTATCACAGAGAAGGAGACAGAAAAGTCTTTGATAAATCGAGCTTGAATATTTTAGGAGATATTTTAGAGGCAAAACAAATAGATAAGGAGTATTTTATTAAGTATCTAATTGAGGCGATAAGAGAAGAACATAGAAGAGGAAATGAATGGCGCGAGAAATTGCTGTCTCTGAAGTCTTTATATTTGTTTGATTTTCTCTTATATTTGAATTTAATTTATTCGTGTCATTTCGAAGTTGGAAAATTCAAGGAGGTGAAATTTATGGAAAAAACCAAGGAAAAGCATGAGAATGTGAAAGAATTCTTTAATGAATTCTCAAATGCTTTTGACACACCCGATAAAAAAGCAGTATTCTTGGAAGGTGTGTTAACAAACTTTCTTTTGGGAATCCAATACGCACAACGAGGATCGACACCATTTAGAAAAAAATTACATGGACTAAAATTAGATAAGAGGAAGGTTAAAAAGCTTCTACCAGAAATCATAGAGAAGCTTAGAGCATATGATGCCGCTTACTCAGACATTGAAGAATTGATCTCCAAATACTTTATTGAAGCTGATGAAAATGGTTGGACAATTTCAGATGACGAAATAAGTTACTATTTTGCTCTTGGTTTAAATCTCGGTAAAATTTTCAAGGGAGGTGACAAAAAATGAGTGATATTATAGAAAATAGATCTGAAATCGTGTTTTTATACGATGTAACTTATGCGAACCCAAATGGAGACCCAATGGAGGAAAATAAACCAAGGATTGATGAGGAGACTGGCATAAATATCGTGACTGATGTGAGATTGAAGAGGACGATACGAGACTACTTTTTGACATTGATTGAGAGTGGTGATGACCGAGTTAAGGAACAGGATGTTTTTATAAAAGAAGTAAGAGATGAAGAAGGATACCTATATGACGCAAAAACTAGAGCTAGAGACTTCCTGAAAAAAGAAGGAAAGTTTTCAGAAATGAAGGAAGCGATTAAAAATGAAATATGCTCAAAATGCATAGATGTCAGACTTTTTGGAGGGGTAATTCCATTAGAGCTCAAAGTAAGTGGTAAGAATAAGTCAGAAAAAGGTTCGATAACTCTAACGGGACCAGTACAATTTAGATTTGGTAGATCACTTCATCGAGTGGACGTAAAATATATTCAGGGAACTGGTGCATTTGCTGCAGATTATGAGGGTAAAAAGAGTATGCAATTCACATTTAGAGAAGAATACATCCTCCCGTATTCGTTAATTTGCTTCTACGGTCTTATAAACGAGAATGCAGCGAAAACTACAGGACTGACAGAGAATGATGTGGAATTATTAATGGAAGGGATGTTGAATGGAACAAAGAACTTAATTACAAGATCAAAAGCTGGTCAAATGCCAAGGTTTTTGATGAGAGTCGTGTATAATAAGAAAAATTTCCACATAGGTGACTTAGATAAGATGATTAAACTGGTAACTGAAACAGAAGAAGAAAAAATAAGAGATATATCCGAAGTGAAGATAGATATTTCAGAGTTAGTGAGCAGTCTAAAGAAATACAAGAACAAAATAGAGAAAATTGAATTTAAAGCAGACGACAGAGCAGTCTTTCTAATTAATAGAGATGTTGTGAGCAGCAATATGTTGAAAGACAAACTTAAAGAGGGAGCTGAATTAGATGACAGTAAAGTGACTGAATTAAAAATATGAGATGAAGTTGCTATGAAGGACAAAGTGCTTGTATTCGATATTTGGAGTGACTTTGCACACTTCAGAAGGTTTGAAACTACGACATCTCCACTAACATATCCATTTCCCACAGGAACGGCAATAGCTGGTCTCCTTGCGGCAATAGTAGGGCTTCCAAGGGATTCGTATTATACTCTATTTTCTAGAGACAACATTGAATACTCTGTTAAAATTTTAAATCCAATAAGGAGAATAGTTATTCCAGAAACTATCATAAAAACAGATATAGGATTCTATTTGTGGGATATCAAAGACGAACAAGAAAGAAGAGCCCCTACACCATATGAATTCGTTAAAGATCCTAAATACAGAATATACGTACGATTCAAAAATTCAGTCCTTAAAGAGTTATACGAGAAATTAAAACAACTTCTTAAAAATCATCAGACAGTTTATACACCTTATCTTGGTATTACTGAAATGATTGCCAATTTCGAGTTTGTCGATGATTTTCCAGCTACTCCTATCCCGATTAAAGATGAAACTATAGATCTGCACAGCGTAGCCAGAATAGACTCTATCAAGATACTTCTAGAAGAAGGAAGAAGATATGGTCGAGAAACTATACCTCTCTATATGGATAATGACAGAAAAGTCCTTGAATACTGTAATGTTGTTTACGAGGTGAACGGCAATCCAATCAAGATTCGCAGTGGCACAGTTTACAAAGTTGGGGGTGAAAACGTTTCATTCCTCTAAACTAAAATCCCATCCAGACAAACTATTAAAGGAGCATCTGGAAAATGTGGGCAGATTATCAAAAGAAATACTCGAATCAAAAACGATAGATAGCAAAGAAATTTTTACTGAGGTCGCATACTTGATTGGAATAACACACGACTTTGGTAAAGCTACTACTTACTTCCAAAACTGGTTAGAAAATGAGAAAAGAACGCAATACGCCCAACATGGTTTTATATCGAGTTTAGTTGGGTATTTGGTTGTTAAGAATTTTTTATTAGGTATCCAAAAGCTCGATGAATTTTGGTATCTACCCGGAATAACATGGATTGTAATAAGCAAACATCATGGTAATTTAAAAGACATCCTAAATGAAGAGGCAGTAAAACTAAGGGATCCAGATGAGTTAGAAATAGTAAAAGAACAATTGAAAGATATATTTTCCAATAATCTGACTGAGGTTGAGGAAATCTATAGGTCGTTAGGTTGTTCAGACATATCAAAAACATTAAACGAGATTAAGAACTTAAAAAACTTAACACAACAAATACGAAAAGACATTAAGAAAATTTGTAAAAATGGTTTTAAAGATAATGATTTAAAATACTACTTTCTGATTCTCTTTCTTTATTCGATATTACTCGATGCAGACAAATTAGACGCTTCTGGGAGAAAAAATCTTCCTAAAAGGGAGAATATACCAAGTAACATTGTTGATGAGTATAAGAGAAAGAAGTTTGGGAAACCTAAGACAGAAGTAGACGCTATACGAGAAAAAGCTTACAACGAGGTTATTGCAAAAGTTGACGATATTAACACAACTCATGAAAGAATTCTATCGATAAACCTACCTACAGGATGCGGTAAAACTTTAACTGGTCTATCATTTGCTCTTAAATTGAGGGAAAGAATAAAAGAAAGCCTTGGTTTCACCCCTAGGATAATTTACTCTCTGCCATTTCTCAGTATTATCGATCAAAACGCCAAGACTATTGAAGACATTTTGAGACTTAAATACAAAAAACATGAGGAAATTCCATCTACCTTGTTTTTGATTCATCACCACCTTGCAGATATAGAATACAAAGAAGTCAAAGATGGCGAATTAAATATCGAAGAACTCAACAGATCCATATTGCTTACGGAGGGTTGGCACTCAGAAATAGTAATAACTACATTTGTACAGTTATTCCACAGTTTGATTACAAACAAAAACAGAGCTGCGAGAAAATTCCATAACATTGCCAATTCTATACTTATTCTTGATGAAATTCAGTCAATCCCACATAAATACTGGCTACTAATTAATAAAGTTCTAAAACATTTAGCAAGTAATTTTAATTGCTGGATTATTTTGATGACTGCTACCAAACCGCTCATTTTTAAAAATGGAGAGATCAAAGAGTTAGTAACAGACACAGAAAAGTACTTTAACGCTTTTGATAGGGTTGTTTTTAATTTTGACTTAGATGTTAAACGTTTTGATGAGTTTAAACACGAGATTTTGAATAATGTGTTACATGAAGATAAGGATATACTGATTGTTTTGAATACGATAAATTCCTGTAAGGAATTATATGGGTTCATAAAAGATGAACTAACTACATTTTATGGAATAGACAAAAAAGACATCAAAATTGATGAAGATGGTGTTGCTAATTTCCCAGATTTAGAATTAATCAACTTATCGACGCATATTCTTCCTAGTTATCGGTTGAGAAGAATAAACAGGATCAAAGATAGAAAGAAGAAGAAAAGAAAAATTATCGTAACTACTCAGTTGGTCGAAGCAGGAGTTGATATTAGTTCAGACATTGTTTATAGGGACTTTGCCCCATTGGATTGCATAATACAAACTGCTGGTCGGTGCAATAGAAATAATGAAAAAGATAAGGGTAGAGTTAAGGTTATTGTTCTGAGAGATGAAAGACAAAAATTCTATAAATACATTTATGATTCCACGCTTATAAACGCTACTGAGGATGTTATTAAAAAATTTGGAAAGACTATTGAAGAAAAGGACTTTGTTTTGACTTCGGTTAAAAAGTATTATGAGATCGTGGTAGAAAGAGGATCTGATGATAGCTCCAAAGATCTTTTGACGTCAATCAATAAATTAGACTTTTCGAAGGTAGTTGAATTTGACTTGATCCAAGAAAAGTTGCCTACAATATCTCTATTTGTTGAAATCGATGATCTGGCTGAGAGGATTAGAAAGAAAATGGAAGAAATACTTGAAAGCAAAAAAGGTTTTGAACAGAAATTGGAGATATTAGGAATAAGAAAAGAAATAAACAACTATACGATTCAAGTACGATATTCTGAAAAAATAGAAGATGCTATACTTAACTTAAATCCTATTGATGGTTTGGAATATTATAAATGCATTAAAAAGAGTGAGTTAGATAAATATTACAAAATAGACTCTGGATTAAATTTAGGAGAGGGATCTCTAAAGTTTGTCATGCTATAAGTTGAAGATAAGTAAACCAAAAATCAAAAAAGGCAAAAACTGGAAACTCCTCAAAATTCAATAATAGTCAAAAATAAACATAATGCAATCTGAATACATTAAACATTCATACATCTCAACCGCTATCTGATTTTGTTTATTGAGAGAGATAAACCAAAGAAAACCAAAAACTCACACTATAGCCCACCAGATAGGTCGCAAGTGTAAATACTTACCTGATCAGTTCAATATATTATCAAATATATCGTCGATAGCAATTCTTTATTCTCAGCAAAATCGTTGTTAAAAGACAGGATTTACTTGGCCCAACAACCACCAGTGATCAAACCCTATGGGATTACACCCAACCTTCCAAGCCTGTCTCTTGAATCTTTCCTCATTTTTGTCATAATCTCTTCGAAATTTTTGGGCAAAAAATCAGTAATATCTTCAACCTCAACTTTCTTTACCATAATCTTATTACCTCCGTGGATATATCTACCCTATCTTCTCTCATATTCTGATTCTGCCGCCTTGAGGTCGGTCTTGAAGCCTCTCATCACCTTTACAACAAACATATTCTTTGCCAGTTTGTCTGCTAAAGTTCATTTACTTAATCAAAGCTTAATTAAGATTGCTCAAATCTCAAACCCATACACCAGAGTTAACAAAATCACTAACGATAGTGCATCAAAATGAGAAGCTATTTACCGAATCGATCAAATCAAATTACCTCAAATTATCTCCCCCATTCTACTCTTATCAGTCCCGATAACCTCCCTTCTCATACTCTTCTCTGAAGATAACCTGTAAATTACAATCATATCTTCCCCATCATCTATTATCTCATTCAATCCCATCCTCACTTCCTCCAGGTCAGATTCGCTAAGCTCACCCTCAAAAAGAGAATTCTGAATCCAGTTCAGATATTTTCTGAGAAATTTTTTCACTTTATTGACCCTCTCCACATTTACATCGTAAGCCACTATCACATACATTTTACCCCTCATACCAGCTGTCAGCAAAGTAAACAGAGAACCATCATTCAGTCTTTAAAAAATTTCACCACCAGATTACCAGCGGTTTGTATTCTTTATTGCCGAGAAGGTGTTTTATCAGCTTGTAGCATTCTAGTCTTATCAACCTCTGATAGGAAACTTTCCTCTTTAGCTGTCTGTGCTTTATAGTGGTCTTTAGTCTGCTATTGAACTCTTCAACAAACTTCTTTTTGCCTGAATCGCTGAGCAAGACCCCTTTAAAGTCCCTGTCAAAATCTTTCTCATTCATCATGCCTTTATTGACCAGATAGAATATGATTCTATCGACTATAAAGGGTTTGAAGATCTCAGATAAATCCAGTGCGAGACTGAACCTCCTTTCAGATGGTTCGTGAAGATAGCTTATTCCCGGATGGAGCTGAGTGTGGTATATCTCCGACAGAACTGCTGAGTACAGAAGTGAGTACCCGAAGCTCATCATCGAATTGATTTCATTTTCGGGTGGCTGTCTGCTCCTTTTCTCAAATTTAAAGTTTTTGAGGATGTTATCGAACTCTGAAAAATATTCGTTTCTTGCTCTCGCCTCAACTCCCATTACCTCTTCAATATTCTTCGCTGAAGAGAGTGATTCAAGATTTTTCAGAAGACTTCTATCAGATGAATAAGAAGACAATATCCTGTTCATGTTCATCACAGAGCCCTCCACGAAGAGCTTAGCAAGTTTCAACCTTTTTTCAAAATCGAGGTAATGTTCAACCTGTCTCACAAGAAGTTCACCTGAGATAAGAGATTCTCTGGGATAAAAGGAGCCAATGTAAAAACCATATCTGTTGAAAAAGTGTATACAAATTCCCTCCTTAGCAAGTAGTGAGATTGCCTTGGATGTTATGCTCAGAGAACCGAGAGCATAAATCGAATATATTCTCTGGATAGGCAGAGCTCTTTTGCCATCCTCATTTACAAAATATATTGTGTTCTCATCCCTCCTGAGTTTGCCATCAGACAGAATGTAATAGTTATTTTTCATAAAACCACCTACGCAAAGCAGAACTCAAAATAAGCACACTTTCTACAATGTTTTTTATAATCAGGTTCTGGCATATCTCTGCTGATTAGTTGATCTATTTCAAACAGAGTTTTTTCGATTTCAGACTTTGATTCCTCAGTTAACTCAACCTCTACTACCTTTCTTGATTTCGGGAAAGTTATAACACCTTTTGCCTTTATCCCATATTCGCCAAGATAGTAAAGATAGTAGAGAATCTGATATCTGTGTGCCTTCTCAAATACCTCCGATTTCTTAACCTCTCTTATCTCAATCTGATTATTTTTCCTAACAACATCAAACGCCACCGGGCCCAGTTTAACTTCTTTCTGATCCTGTTTAAAATATGAATCATGTATAAGCTTTCCAATTTTTACAAGATCGCTCTCCTTCTCCATAGTGATATTATGACTGAATAACCATAGTTTAGTTTTGCAAACAAAGTAATAATTGACCTGAGTTCCTCTTATATACATATCCGAAATCATTTATGAATTTTTGTTTTTTAGAAAATATAAGTATTTCGCAATTTTTTTCAAACATCATTTTTTCCCTCATTTTCTGATGAAAAGACTTAAAACAGGTTTAAAAGATTGGAAAAA
>ENA-OSAE01000177-OSAE01000177.1-marine-sediment-metagenome-genome-assembly--contig:-NODE-177-length-43814-cov-25.170822_pt1 | contig 43814 bp, 48 predicted proteins | sample MGYA00237870_ERZ529317 | MGnify/ENA primary metagenome ERZ529317 (study PRJEB26369, sample SAMN03142812) | marine sediment metagenome | biome: marine; feature: borehole; material: sediment... | reverse complement strand
CGGTACGTACGGTGGTGTGGGGGGACGGGGGCTAGCCGCCCCCTCCTACCCGATTATCTATCTAATAGATCTAAAGGTGGTTGCGCACCTCGGCACGTGGTCGTAAAGGAGCCTGACCTTTTCTTGACGAATGAATACCTAGAGGCTGGCAGTAGATGTTAACCGGAGCTGATGAGGGCCCATCGGTTCAGCTGATGAGCGGAGTAACCTCGAGGCTTTTTTGGCCCAAGCCAGTAGGGGGGCATTTGGATGAGCGCCGTCGTCAGAATGGTTGGGATGAGCAAGACCTATCGTATGGGAGAGGTCGAGGTCAAGGCCCTAAAACCCATGGACCTCGAGCTGGGTGAGGGAGAGGTGACGGTGGTGGTGGGCCCGAGCGGGTCCGGGAAGACCACCCTCCTCAACCTCATCGGCGGTTTGGATCGGCCCACAGAAGGGACCATCACCGTGGCGGGGGTGGAGATCAATCGACTGGACAACGGAGGCCTGACCGCCTACCGCCGGGAGAAGGTGGGCTTCATATTCCAGTTCTTCAACCTCATTCCCTCGCTTACGGCCTTGGAGAACGTGGAGTTCGTGGCGGGGTTGGTGAAGGAGCCGCTGGACCCCCGCCAGGTGCTGGAGGCGGTGGGCCTGGGGGACAGGGCGGACCACTTCCCGGCTGAGCTGTCCGGCGGCGAGCAGCAACGGGTGGCCATTGCCCGGGCGTTGGTCAAGGACCCGCTCCTCCTCCTGGCCGATGAGCCCACGGGGGCGCTGGACGTGGACACCGGAGTCAGGGTGCTAGCTCTGTTGCGCGAGGCAGCCCAGAGAGGGAAGAGCGTCGTCATAGTGACCCACAACTCGGCCGTCGCCAAGATGGGCGATCGGATCATCCGCCTGCGGGACGGTGAAGTGATCTCGGACGAGAGAATAGAGTCTCCGGTCGATCCCCTGGAGATCAGGTGGTGAGGCGCATGTTGTGGCTGAAGCTCAGAAGGGAGATAATCCGTTCGCCTTGGCAATTCACCGCTGCGGTGTTGATAATGGTCCTCGGCATCGTCATGTTCTCCGCCTCCTATATGTCCTACCTCAATCTCAATGAGTCCTACCAGTACTCTTACGAGGTGCTCCATTTCGCCGATTATTGGATATCCCTGCCGGGCCTGTTCCCAAGGGATGCCGTAACGGATGCCCTGGAGGCGGAAGGGGTGGAGAGAGGGGAGGCCAGGCTGGTGCTCTCGCTTCCGGCCGAGGTCATGTCCTCGACCCGGCCCAAGGCCTACCTGCTGGGCGTGGACCTGAGCGTCATCGAGGAATACCTGCCGCGGAGAGAGGAAGGGCCCGTCCGGCGGGAGCCCAAGAGGCTGGAGCTCCGGATCCTGTCGGTTCCCGACAGGGGTCGGCCGGAGGTCAACGACCTCCTCGTGGTGCGGGGGGAATACGCCTCCTCACCCGATGAGATAATGTTGGAGTACCGGGTGGCCGACTATCACGAGCTCGAGGTGGGCGATGAGGTCACCCTGTTCGCGCCTGACGGCAGGGAGAGGGCCTTTAAGATAGCCGCTGTGGTGAGGAGCCCCGAGTTCATATGGGTGGCCCGCAGCCGGCAGGACATATTCCCCTCGCCGGACACCTTCGGTGTGGCCTTCGTGCCCGAGTCCGGGCTCGCTGAGTTTCTCTTCGCCGGGGGTGAGATGCCGGTCAACGAGCTGGTCTTCACCGTGAGCGACCCCGCGGCTGGCGAGGCAGTTCTCGATGCCCTTCCGAAGGGCGCCACCCTCACTGAACGGGCCCATCAGGTGTCCCACGAGGTCCTGCAGTTGGACCTCGACGGGTACCGGCAGCTGGCCATCTTCTTCCCCGCGCTGTTCCTCGGGGTGGGGGCCATGGTGCTGTACGTCCTTCAGGCCAGGACCGTCCACGCCCAGAGGTGGGTCATCGGCACCATGCGCGCCATGGGCTACTCGCGGGGGGCGATCATGGTCCATTACCTCGCCTATGCCCTGCTGGCGGGGCTGCTGGGGTCGGCCATCGGCGCTATTACGGGCCTGCTGGTCTCGAGATGGATCACGGAGCTCTACGTGGCCATCATCGGCATACCGCTCGTCCGGACGGTCCCGCAGTACGGGGTGCTGGCGGCAGCGATGGCCTTCGGGTTGATCACGGGTGCCTTGGGCGGCATCATCCCGGCCCGGGCCGCGGCCTCCCTTCTGCCTGCCGAGGCCATGCGCGAGAGCCCGGCCGCCGCTGGGAAGAGGCCCTGGCTGGAGAGGGTCTTCCCTCCCCTGGCCCGGTTGCGAGCCCTGGCCAAGGTAGGTTACAGGGACCTGTTCCGCAATCCGCGCCGGAGCCTATACAGCGTGCTGGGAGTAGCTGTGGCGACCAGCCTGATTCTAGTCTCATCCGTCCTGCTGGACTCTGTGGACTGGGCCATGCGGCATCAGTTCGAGGACATAGAGCGTTACGACGTCATGGCCTCCTTCTATCCCGGAGCGCCGCCGGAGGTACTGGATGAACTGGCCGATGAGGAGGGGGTCAGGGCCGTACAGGGTGTCGTGGAGGTGCCAGTAGAGCTGCACTTCGCCGAGGAGGTTTACACCACGGCGCTCAGGGGGCTCGAGCCCGGGGAGCACCTTTACGACCTGCGCCCCGCCGGGATCGATGACGCCGACCTCGAGGCCACCGCAGGGAGCTCGGGCCTGCGGGGGATAGTGCTGGCCGCTTCCCTCGGGCAGCGCTTCGGAGTCTCGCAGGGGGATATAGTGGAGGTAGAGTCGCTCCTGGACCACTCCGTCAGGCGGTTTGAGGTCCTGGGCTTCGCTGAAGTCCCCCTTGGGGCTTTGGTCTTTGGGGAGAGGGATGCGGTGGCCCGCTCCTTCGACCTGCCGGAGCTCTACACCACGGTCTTCCTCACCGTGGACGGGGACCGTGAGAGGTTGATAAAGGATCTGGAGTCACGGCCGGGCGTGGTGTCCGTCCTGGACCAGGCGAACTTGAGGGACACCGTGCGGCAGCTGTTGCGTATGGCCTACGCCTTCATCGGGGTTATGCTGCTCTTGGGCGGCCTCCTGGCCCTGGCGGTGGTTTTCACCACCACCATGGTGAGCATCCTGGAGAGGGAACGGGAGCTGGCCACCATGCGGATCCTCGGGACGCCCAGCCGGGCTGTCGCCTGGATGGTCAGCCTGCAGGGGCTGGTATTAGGGGCGGTAGGCCTCTTCCTGGGCGCGGTACTGGGCCAGGTCCTGGCCTCGGTGGCCCTGGGGATGTGGGGGTCCGACCTCTTCGATTTTCAGGTCGTAACCTATCCGAGGACCTATGTGGTTACCGGCCTCGGCATGCTCGGGATATTGCTCCTGTCCGGGATGCCGGCGCTGCGTAGACTAGCTGGGCTCAACCTGGCCGAGGTCGCCAAACGGAGGGAGGATTAGACCTGCAGGGCCCTCCAGCGGCCCCTGGTGAAGACCCAGCGCACCAGCAGGGCCCTGACGGTCCACTCGGCCACCATGGCCAGCCAGACCGTCACCAGAGAGAGGTGCAGGACGTAAACCGCGACCACTATCAGGGGGACCCTTACCGCCCAGGATCCCAGGGCGGTGACGTACATGGCCGTTCTGGTGTCCCCCGCTCCGCGGAGGGCACCGGTGAAGACCTCGGTGGTGGCGATGGCCGGCTGCATAACGGCCGCGATCTGGAGGCATCTGGCCGCCAGGTCTATGACCTCGCGGTCGACGGTGAACAGGGCCACCAGCTGTCTCGGGAAGAGGAAGAACACGAGGCCCATGGCGCTCATCGTCATGAGGCCGAGAAGCCAGGACTGGCGGGTCCCCTCCTCGGCTCGCCGGGGCTTACCGGCGCCGAGGCTCTGGCCTGTGATGATGCTGGCCGCGATGGCGAACCCGTAGCCGGGCATGAAGGACAGGGATTCGGCCGTGATGGCGACTTGATGGGCCGCCATGGACACGGTGCCCATGCTGGCGATGATGAAGGTGCTCACGGTCCGGGCCCCGTCCATGAGGACCGTCTCCATACCGGCTGGTATAGAGAGCGAGAGGATCCGCCTCAGGCTGGCCACACGGGGTCGGAGCACACCGGCCAGCCTGATGGGCGGGTCGGCCCTGCGGAACAAAGCCCAGAGCGCCAGCAGGCCGCCGACCACCTGACCGGCGAGGAGGGCCAGGGCTGCGCCGGCCACGCCCATCCGGGGGAGGCCGAGGTGACCGTAAATCAACAGGTAATCACCGACTATGTTAACGATATTGGTGACCAGCGTCACGTACAGCGGGGTTCTCGTGTCGCCCATACCCCGCATTATCCCGTTGGCCACCATGGTGGGGAGGAAGAACAGGGCGCCCAGGGACGCCGTCCGGACGTAGGCCGTGCCCAGCGAGCCCACCTCCGAGCCCAGGCCCACGAGGTCGTAGAGGCGGCGGGCGTTGGGCAGGAGGATAGCGGTCATCAGGGCGCCGAAGACGAGCCCCAGGAACAACCCCTGTTCGGCGACGTGGGAGGCGCCTGAGGTGTCACGGGCGCCCTTGTGACGGGCCACGAGGGCGGTAGCTCCCACGCCCACTGCGCCCAGGAAGAAGGCCAGGGAGAAGTACACCTGGCCACCCAGGCCGACGGCGCTCAACGCCGCGGCCCCCAGCCGCCCCACCATGGCGGTGTCCACTATCCACGCCAGCATATGCAGGGACATCTCCAGGATGGCCGGCCAGGCTAGAGCCAGGACCTCCCTCTTCCCCACCTTCTCCGTCAGGGCCTCTGTGTTCATGGCAACCTCCACAGTCATGAGATCACTCGAAGGTCATTTTACCACCGCCCAGCGCAATTGTCACGAGCGAGCTAGTTCGCCCTGGGGAGGACAAGGGGATGGGCTGAGGAAGGAACTTCCAGGCTCGGAGGCGAAGCAAAGGGGAAAGGGCATGGGGGGGATGTTCTTGCAGGCGAAGCGAGTAAAGGTCAGGGACGTCGACGTCCACTACCTGGAGGCCGGTGAGGGCAACCGTCCGACGGTCGTGCTCCTGCACGGCCTCGGCAGCGGCAGCGGCGCCTGGCGCTACAACATACCGCACCTCGCGCGGCGGTTCAGGGTGATAGCGCCGGACATGCCCGGGTTCGGGGACAGCCAGCCGGGGGAGGCCATAGGGGAGTACACCGCAGCGGCGATGACGGGGTTCCTGGCGGAGTTCATGTCGGCCCTGGGGCTTGAGCGGGCGCACGTCGTGGGCTGGTCGCTCGGAGGCGGCGTGGCGGCGAGCATGGCCCTGGACCACCCCGACGTGGTCGAACGCCTCGTATTGGTCGCCCCCGCCGCCATTGGGGACCAGGTACACGTCATATTCAGGCTCCTGGCCCTGCCCTTCGTCGGGGAATACCTGCTGCGGCCGAGCCGAGCGGCCACGGAGCGGCTGACCAAGACCCTTATGGTCTACGACCCCGAGAGGGCGCCGGAGGACATCATCGATTACCACCACAGCCTGTCCTTGAACCCGTGGACCCGCGAGACGACGCTCCGCATCGTGCGGAGGAACGGGGTGTTGTGGTGGGGCCAGCGGAGACAGAAGTTGGGCTCGAGGCTGGCCGAGATCGCCTCTCCGACGCTGGTCATCTGGGGCCGCTACGACCGCATTCTCCCCGTAGGGCACGCCGAGATCCTGCGGCGGCTCGTCCCGGAGGTCAAGGTAGAGATCTTCGAGGACTGTGGCCACAGCCCGCCCTTCGAGTACCCGGACGAGTTCAACGCTCTGGTGGAGAAGTTCCTCAGCTCCTGACCTCTCTTCTCTCGCCGGTGAGGAGGTGGTAGGCCGCGAGGACGATGTGGCCGACCAAGGCCACGAGGAAGGTGAGCGAGGAGTTCCAGCGCAGGTGGTCCATCATCTCCAGCCGCACGAAGGCCGTCTCTATCAACGTGATGCCGGTGGCGAAGGCCAGGATGTACCCGGCCAGGGTCCAGCTCAGAGGGGGGAGGAAGTGGCCGAAGAGGATCGCCTCCCCCATCCACGCCAGGACGAGCAGCAGCGGGATGCCCGCCATGGGAAGGGGCGGGGCGGAGAAGCTCCACAGCTCGAAGACGATTACTCCGAGAAGCTGGGCTGCCACCGCGAAGAGCGCCCCGACGACGCCGAGGGGGAGGAGCCAGGCTATTCGCTCCCGTGGCACCAGCGCCAACACGGCGACCCAGATCGCGGCGGCGAAGATCACCCAGTAGGCCTGTAACAACCTCATCACCCCTACCCAGTATTCCCTTCTGTTCCGGGCACTACTCGGCGCGCTGCTTCTGGGCGGAGGTGGCGTAGATCAGCAGAGCCGCCCCTCAGGGGGCGGCCCGGCTGCTAGAGCTTAACCGCAGTGCCGTAGGCGATGACCTCGGCGATGCCCGAGCCTATCTGGCTCGTGGCCAGCCTCACGCCGACTATAGCGTCAGCGCCCAGCTTCTCGGCCTCGGCCACCATCTCTGCTATGGCCTCCTCTCGGGCCTCACGGAGGAGGGAGGAGTACTCCTTGACCTCACCGCCCACCAGGTTTCGCAGCAAGGCCAGGATGTCCATCCCCACGTGCCTGGCTTTGGTCTTGTTACCCCTCACGAGGCCCAGCACCTCATAATCCGTCTTCAGGTCCGTGGTGGTGATTAACACTGTGAACCCTCCTTTAAAAATCTTCCCGTTGTAGTTTATAGGCTGCCGCCGCATATATCACCAGTGACAGCGCCAAGAAGACCAGAGTCCGCGCCCACTCCACCTGTCCGGTGACGAGGGTTGTCGCCGAGCTCATCAAGGTGAACACCGAGAGTTCCCTCAGCCGGCCGAACCAGCTCGGCACGGCGAGGGCCAGCGCGATGATCCCGCTCGCGGCCAGGGCCTTCACCCCGTCCCTGGTGACCACGGAGAACAAAAAGGACAGGGAGTAGAGGAAGGCGGCACCGGCCAGCGATGCGGGCAACCCCGCGAGGAGGTATGGGGTGTCTACGGTCCTGCCGGCCACCACTGCCGAGCCCAGCAGTATCAGGGTGGCGCCGACGATGACGACCCACAGCGCCAGCAGCCCGACCAAGTACTTAGTCCAGGCCATCTGACCCCTGGAGAGGGGAAAGGAGAGCAGGAAGGAGATGGTCTTCCTCGAGACCTCCCCCGCCACCGCGTTCATTCCCATGATGAGGGCGATGACCGTGGCCACCTGGTAGAGGTTCTTGGAGTACCAGTTGGCGTAGAGGTACCGGGAGAAATCGGCCATCTGCCAGGTGATCTGGTCTCTGAACACCTCCGGCAGCGGTACGGTTAAGAGGAGGTCCGAGATGTATCCGTAGAGGACGACCAGGCTTACTCCCAGGACGGCGAGGACGAGGAAGCTCACGATGACCTTCCACCGGATTTCGCTGAGTTCCTTCCACGCGAGCCCGCTACTGAATCCGAACACCGCTCTTCCCTCCCGTGTACTGCATGAAGATCTCCTCGAGGTTGAGGTCGACCACGTCTATCACGAAATGGGGCACCGTCCTCAGCCTTTCGAGGACTCCCTCCAGATCCGAGGTCACCGTCACGATGTACCTCCGGCCCTGACCCTCCACGGAGGCTATCCCCGGATGTTGGAAGATGGCCGGGTCGGGCTCGACCTGGAAGTGCACCCGGACCTTCTTCTCGGTCTCCTTGAGCTCGGTCATGTCCTTTACCATCAACAGCTTACCTTTATTAATAATCCCCACGGTATCGGCCACGCGTTCCACCTCGGCCAGTACGTGGGAGGACATGAACACAGTCCCGCCCCTGGCCGTCACTTCGTCCAGCACCGTAGAGAGAAACTCCCTCCGCATGACGGGGTCGAGCCCGGCCGTCGGCTCGTCGAGGATGAGGAGTTCGGGTTCCGGCGTCAGGGCGAGGATGAGGGCCAACTGGCCCCGCATTCCGCGCGACAGGTCTCTGACCCGAGCCTGCATCGGCAGGCGGAAGATATCCATATACTTGGCGGCCCGCTGATCGTCCCAGTCGGCAGCCAGCCGGGAGGCGAAGGCCAGGGTCTCAGCGACGGTCATGTGGTCATAGAGGGGGGCGTCCTCTGCCACCACCCCCACTCGCCGCCTTACCTCCACGCTCCTCTCCCGCACGTCCAGGCCGAGCACTCTCGCCTCGCCGGAAGTGGGCTTGGTGAGCCCGAGGAGCATCTTGATGGTGGTGGTCTTGCCGGCCCCGTTGGGGCCGAGGAAGCCGAAGACCGACCCCCTGCGCACCTGAAGGTTGAGGTCGTCGACCGCCCTCTTGGCCCCGAAGACCTTCGTCAGTCCCCTGGTCTCGATTACGTATTCGTCAGTCATCCTTCCTCGCCTCCCAATTCGTGCTTGATTAAACCCAACAACTCCCTGGGCTCGAGGCCCAACCTGCGCACCTCCGACACGAAGGCCCGGACCAACTCCCGTCCCTTGTGCAGCCTCTCCTCCCGAGACAAGGCCGGGATAGTGGCCGTCACGTAGGTCCCGCTTCCCCGCGCGGCCTCGATGAGGCCATCCCTCTCGAGCTCCAAGTAGGCCCTGGCGACGGTATTCGGGTTGATAGTGAGCTCGCGGGCCAGCTCGCGAACGGAGGGGAGGCGGTCCCCCGGCCTGAGGAGGCCGCCGGTAATGGCCTGGGTGATCTGTCCCACCAGTTGGCGGTAGATAGGTATTCCGCTGGATGCGTCGATGTGAAAGTACATGTATAACCACCTAAGTGTATTATGACATTAATACACTTTCATGATAATCCCTGTTCAGGCGAAAGTCAACGGTCGCATGGCCGTTGCAACGCAGCTTTAGTAGGAGAGGACACGAGTGATGTCGAATGGGTAGCTGAAAGGAGGAAAGGAATTGAACAACATAACGGCCTTGCTCTCTGCGTACGCTTACGTAGCTCTTGTTCTAGCCCTCGGGGAGAGGATACGGACCTGGCGAGGGTATCCGGTGGAATTTACCCGCAAGGTGATTCATATCGGCGTGGGGATGTGGGCGGTCTTCACGCCGTTGGTGTTCGCCGATGCCGCCTGGGCCGTAGTGCCGCCCTTGTCCTTCGTGGTGGTCAACTACCTGTCGCTGCGGCTCAAGATCTTTAAGGCCATGGAGAGGGACGACGGAGGGTTGGGGACGGTCTACTTCCCCATCACCTTCTCCCTGCTGGTCTACCTATTTTGGGATATGCCGGCGGTCTTCGTCGGGGGCATTATGGTCATGACCTGGGGGGATGCCCTGGCGGCCGTCGTCGGCAGGGCCTGGGGGAGGAGGAAATACGTCCTGCTTGGGGCCACCCGCAGCCTGGAGGGCAGCCTGACCATGTTCCTGGTCAGCTTTCTGGCTGTAGCCGTCACCCTCCTGGGCTTCGGAGTCGAAGGGATACTGGTGCCGGCACTGGTCACCGCCCTAGCCGGTACGGCCGTGGAGGCCGTGAGCGTCGGCGGCACAGACAACCTCACCGTCCCCGTGGTGTCGGCCTTGATCCTCTGGTGGCTGGTGGGTTAAGCGATGGAGCTATCTTATCTTAGATTGGGCCTCGGCTCCCTGTTGAGCGCGGCCATCGCCTATGCCGGGTACAGCCGCGGGTCCCTTTCGAGGAGCGGGCTGTGGGGAGCGATGGTGGTGGGGACGGTGATCTTCGGCCTCGGCGGGTTCGCATGGGGGGCGCTGTTGGTGGCCTTCTTCGTCACGTCGAGCATGCTTTCGCATTATAAAGCCGGGGAGAAGGCGGCCATCGCCCGGAAATTCTCCAAGGGCGGCCGACGCGATGTCTGGCAGACCGTGGCCAACGGTGGGGCCGGCGCCGCCCTGGCCGTGGGTAGCGCGCTCCACCCCGACCCCATGTGGTTCATAGCCTACCTGGGGTCCATGGCCGCGGTCACCGCCGACACCTGGGGCACTGAGCTCGGCGTGCTGAGCCGTGGGACGCCCCGGCTGGTGACCAATTGGAGGCCGGTTGAGCCGGGCACGTCGGGCGCGATATCATCGCTGGGCACGTTGGGGTCCGTGGCCGCATCGCTGTGCATGGCGGCCATCGCCCTGGTTCTCACGGGTGAGGGCCCCGTCATACTCCTCATCGGACTGCTGGCGGGACTTGGCGGTACGCTGTTCGATAGCCTGCTGGGCGCCACGGTGCAGGGCATTTACTCGTGCCCGCGCTGCGGCGGCGAGACGGAGAAGGCCTACTGTCACTGCGGCAGGTCGACGCGACTTACCAGGGGGTTCGCCCTTCTCGGGAACGACGCGATTAACTTCCTGAGCTCGGCCTTCGGGGCCCTGACGGCCGTGTGGCTTTACAAGCTGCTCTCTTAAGAGGGAAAATCTATGGGGAGGGAAGAACTGTGAGGCGTAGGCTGGTTCGCTCGAGGACTGACTCGCGGCTGGCGGGAGTGTGCGGCGGCCTGGCTGAGTACTTCGGCGTTGACTCCACCCTCATCAGGCTGCTGTGGGTGGTGGCCACGATCTTCTCGGGGTTCTTGCCTGGACTGTTGGCCTATGCGGCGGCCTGGATTATCATGCCCAGGGATTAGGGGGAACCTATTCCTGCTGGCCCTCTCGGGCCCACCCGTGCGGGCCGAGGTCCTGCCGGGGCGGCAGCACGGAGAGAGTTCCATGAGGACGGAAGGAGGGAGGCCGCCCTGTCCCTTGTATCGGGCGGCGGGAGATGGAAGCGCACGAGTTGGCTCGAAGGATCGACCACACCTTGCTCAGGCCTGAGGCCACGCGGGAGGATATCGAGCGGTTGTGTCGGGAAGCAGTAGAGCATCGTTTCAAGGCCGTGTGCGTGAACCCTTATTACGTCCCCCAAGTGAGGGACCTCCTCGCCGGAAGGGGGATAGAGGTGTGCACGGTTATCGGTTTTCCCCTGGGCGTGACTTCGGCCCGGGCCAAAATAGCCGAGGCCGTCGCTGCGGTGGAGGCCGGGGCCACCGAGCTGGATATGGTTATGAACGTGGGCGCCTTTCTCTCAAGGGAGGAGGCAGTGGTACGCGACGACATCCGCGCGGTTGTGGAGGCGGCCGACGGTGTCCCCGTGAAAGTGATCCTGGAGACCGGGTTTCTGAGCTCGGAAGAGATATCCCGAGCCTGCCTGCTCGCGGCGGAGGCGGGCGCCGCCTTCGTCAAGACCAGCACCGGCTTTGGCCCCCGCGGCGCGTCCGTGGAGGACGTGAGGGTCATGAAGGAGGCCGTGGGAGACAGGTTGGGGATCAAGGCCTCGGGAGGCATACGGGACCGCGAGACGGCCCTGGCCATGATCCGAGCGGGCGCCACCCGCATAGGCACCAGCTCCGGCGTCGCCATAGTGACCTCGGAGACAGAGCCCGGCTCCGGCCCCGAAGGCGAGTGACCTTGGCCATCTCATTACGCTTTCGCCGACTTGAGTAACTGAGGGATCTCAGCCTTAACGACTTAAGAGGCGGAGCATACACGAGATAATCTTCCATAGCTAGCCTCTTACGGAGTTGACAACGGCTGGTTTTGCCGGTAGCATCCTAAGGAAAGCATCAGATGTCCTTTAAGCCGATCCCGTGAGGTCGGCAAGGGGCGTGCAGCATAGCTTCAACAACTCCTTTAAGTCGGTTCAGCGAGGCCGGTAAGGGGGAAATACGTGGAGTGCGTATGTTTACCCCGCGAGTCCGGCGGGGTTTTTTGTGTGCCACCAGATAAAGGATCACGGGAGGTATGACACAATGGCATTAAGTCAGCAACCGCAGGCGAGGACGGTAATCTACGGTCTTGAGGACGTGCCAAAGCCCTTTGTCAGAAGCCTGGGCCTTGGCCTGCAGCACGTGTTGACCATGTTCGGCGCCACGGTGGCCGTTCCCCTGCTCCTGGGACCGGCCATGGGGATGAACGCCGAGCAGACCGCGCTCCTGGTGAGCGCGTGCATGTTGGCGGCGGGGCTGGCGACGCTGATTCAGGTTCACTTCGGAACGCGGTTGCCCATCATCCAGGGGACGTCCTTCTCCTTCATCGGCCCCTTTTTCGCCATCATCGCCGCCACGTCCGCTCAAGGCGGCGCGGTGACCATGCAGTACATCGCCGGGGCCATCCTGGCGGGAGCCCTGGTCGAGATGGCGGTCGGCTATTCGGGGCTGATCGGAGCCCTGCGCAGGTTCATAACCCCGGTGGTCATCGGGCCCACCATAGCGCTCATAGGTCTGGCGCTGTTTGAGGTCGGCGCGCCGATGGCCGGCACCAACTGGCCGCTAGCTTTGATAGTGATAGCTGGCACCTTCATCTTCTCCCTCGTGCTCGCGCCAAAGAACAACCTCTTCAAGCTGTTCCCCGTCCTGCTCGCGGTGGCGCTGGCCTACGGCGTCGCGCTGATCCTCTCCCTCGCGGGGGTCTACACGCCCGGCACCCCGGGCTACGTGGACTTCTCGCCGGTGACCACGGCCAGCTGGGTGAGGAACCCCGCTACCCTTCTCTTCCCTTGGGGGCTGCCGAAGTTCAGCCTGGCCTTCTTCCTGGCTACCTTGGCGGGGTTCCTGGCCTCGATGATCGAGTCCTTCGGCGATTATCACTCCATCGCCAGTGTGAGCGGCGCGTCGGCTCCCACCCGGCGCCAGATCAACCGGGGCATCGGCGCTGAGGGTATCGGTTGTGCCATAGCCGGCCTGGTGGGCGCCTTCGCCAACACGAGCTATACGGAGAATATCGGCCTCGTGGGCCTCACCCGGGTCGCCAGCCGCTACGTGGTGACGGTCGCTGCCGTTCTGCTCATAATCCTGGGCCTCTTCAGCAAGGTGGGGGCGGTCATAGCTACCATTCCCTCGCCCATCGTGGGCGGCGTCTACTGCGCCCTCTTCGGCCTCATAGCCTCCGTGGGGATCAGCAACCTGATGAAGGCCGATATGAACTCGCAGCGGAACCAGATGATAGTGGGCTTCTCCCTGTTCATGGGCCTAAGCCTCCCCGCGTACTTCAAGGGCGTGCCTGGCCTCGGCTACGACCCCAGGCCGGTCCAGATAGCCGGCGCGCAGTGGCTTGGTGACATAATCACCACCATCGGCAGCACCGGCATGGCGGTCGCCGCCATCATCGGGTTGACGTTGGACAATCTCATCCCCGGCACCAAAGAGGAGAGGGGTATTAAATAGCGGTGGCAGTGCGAAGCTCGTCACGGAGAGCAGCGGCCTTGGCCGCTGCTCTCTAGCGTCTTTACGCTACCCGGGACGGCAGGATTCCGACGGCACGACCAGAAGTAGTCTTCAGTGGGGCAGCGCGTCCCGGCCGGCCTAGCGCCGTCCCCAAGAGGCCTCCTTAGGCCAGATATTCGGCAGGCGCCGGGGGCGTAGTGGAGGGGAAGCTGGCTCTTTGCCGTTGTACCTATCCATCGTGATCTCCGCAGTGTCCTCCCCCGCAGTCTGAGCACCTTCGCGACCGCGGACCTCTCTCACTGCTCCCGCGACTGGTTTGCCTTCTGGAGGCCCGGCTGACTCCGGCCGAGGGCATATATTTAGGGGGGGTGCGTTATGTCGGTGGTCATCGCGAGCGTGACCCTGCTGTTGGCCGCGGTGGTCCTCGTGCGCGTCCTGTCGCCTGGGGAATGGCGCAGGCCCGCGTGGTGGGCCGCGGTCGTGGGGGGGATGTTATCCTTTCCCGTCGCCCTGGGTATCCAGCCGACCTTGCAGAAGGGCTACCTAGTGTATATCGGACAGGCGATCACTGCCATGGGCGTGCCCGCGCTCATAGCAGACGGTGGCCTCGCCCTTATCAGCGGCATTGTACAGGAGGCCGTCAAGCTCCTGGCGGTTTTCATCGTCTTTAAAGTAGGGGCGACCCGGTTGCCGGGACCGCTGGGGGCCGCGACAGGCCTTGGGTTCGGCGTGATCGAGGCCTTCAGCCTGGTCTTCTTGCCCCTGCTGGGAACCGGGGTGCATCCCGTGGCCCTGGTGGAGAGGGTCTTCGCCACGACCTTTCACGCCGGAGTCACCTTTATCGCCGCCGCGGGCCTCACAGGCGGGCTTCGCGGAGCAGCGAAGGGCTACGTGATCGCGGCCCTGCTGCATGGCATGTTGAACTACGGTGTTATCCTAAAAGCCCACTGGGTTCTGGGACTGCTGGGAACCGAGATCTGGGTCGCTGTCGGGTCGCTGCTCACCCTGGGCTGGGCATGGAGGTTAAGGGCGAGATGAGAAGATATGTGATGGTGCTGTTGGTGGCCCTGGTGTTGACCGGGTGCGGCTCTGCTGAGTTTCCCGAGCTTGACGGCTCCCTGTTGGGGGACGGGTCCACCGCGGTCTACGGCGTGTTTAGGGATGGCACCCGGGTGGCTGAGGTGACCATGTCCGTCAGCAGGGAGGCGGAGGGCTGGAGCTTCCGCAATGTAACCTTGGCTGACGGCGAGATCCTGGAAGAGGCCACCGTCAAGGCCGACGGCGAGTTTCGACCGCTTAGCGGGCACGTAGTCATACGGACGTCCGCGGGCGAGTACGACATAAGGACGCAGTACAGCGGCAGGAGGGTCATCATCGAGGCCGAGACTCCCGACGGGTCCCAGACCATCAAGCGCACCGCCAAGGAGCCCTACGTGGACAACGACCAGCTCCTTAACCTGATCCGCACCATGCCCCTCGGCGAGGGCTTCGAGACTCGAATCTTCCTCGTGTCCCCGAAGACAGCCACGCTGGTGGACGCCAGGATAAAGGTGGAGGGGCTCGAGGAAGTACGGGTCCCTTACGGTGAGTTCACCGCCTATCGGGTCGCGCTGATCTTCGAAATCGTAGAACAGACGGCCTGGTACTCGACGGAGGGTCATATTCTCCTCAAGTATTACAACGGCGCGACGACCCTGGAGCTGGAGAGGTTGGAGTGAGGAGGTGGCCTCGGAGCTCACCCTGTCGCGAGAGCCGTAAGCTTTTTGGTGGCTGGAATTCCTCGTGTGCTGCGGGAGAGATGAAGGGTCTTCCCGGGAGGTGAGCGCCATGAAGTTCAGGGTGGTAAGGGGAGACATAGCCGAGCAGTCCGCGGACGCCCTGGTGAACGCCGCCGGGACTTCTCTGGTCATGGGGTCCGGCGTCGCCGGTGCCCTGCGGAGGAAAGGGGGGGAGGAGCTCAATCGCGAGGCCGTCTCGAAGGGTCCGATCGGCCTCGGGGAGGTGGCCGTGACGGGCGCCTACCGCCTAAATGCCCGTTACGTTATCCACGCCGCCGCCATGCCGCATTACGGCGACGGCAGGGCCACCGCACAGAGCATAAGGGATGCCACCTGGAACTCTCTCCGGGCCGCGGACGAGCTGGGTTGCGAGAGCATCGTGATCCCGGCGCTCGGATGCGGAGTCGCCGGCTTTCCCCTACGGGAGGGCCTGGAGATAATCATGAGGGCTATCCTGGACTTCGAGCCGCGGTCTCTCAAGGACTGTCGGGTTATACTATACGACGAGCGGGAATACCAAGAGGCCCTGTCGGTGGCGGAGGGCCTCGGCTGAGGCCTACCGCCACCTGTCCATTCACTGTTCAAGCCCTAGATCTTTAGGAATGAGCGCACCTTTCCCTCGAGCAGGTCCCGGGGCGTATCCTTGGCTCGATACCACAGCTCGCGCAGGGGTGAGCTCTCGCCAAAGCCAGCAAGGGATCTATCCCCCTTGTCGATTACCTTGAGGTCAAGCAGCCTAAGCTCGAGGGCGTCCGCGCTTCTGCCCATGGCCTTTGCCACAACCGGCAGGGGAACCCCCAAGGCATCTCTACCGAAGCGGTAGAGGAATATGGCCACCAGCATCTCATCCTCGGTCCACCTTCTGCCGCCCACGTGTACCCCTCCCTGAACGAAGAAATCAAGGAGCAACAGGGCACCACTTCCGGAGCCCTTGCCCCTGCCGAACGGCCTGACCTAGAGCTCGCTGCAGCAGTGAACAGAGGACCCCCAGCATACCACCGTAGGGGTACCGCTACCCGCTTACCTTTACGCTGCCGTGGCAATTAATGCCTGCCAGATCTGGATCAAAAAACCTGTTCTCGGCTCTCCTTACTGGCTGGAGTGCACGAGGGGGTGGTCTTGGGGCCCGTCGACGCCCCTAGTTGCTAGGGAGAACTCATACTTGAATTAGCGTGAGTTTTAATAGTACACTTAGTATTAAATAGGATTACAGTTAACATAACCATCACCTCCGCCCCGATGGGCTTCCTGTCGCGAGCTACGATTCCGTTGAGAGGGAATGAGAATGGAGCAGCCCTTTAGGGTCCTGATAATTGAAGATGAGGCCAAGATGCGTAAACTCCTGCGCAAGTTCTTGGAACAGGCCAATTATCTGGTCGACGAGGCGGCCAATGGTTGGGAGGGCCTTGAGCAGTTCAGGCGGGAGCGGTATCATCTGGTTATCCTCGACCTGATGCTTCCCGGCCTGGATGGGATGGAGGTATGTCGGCGCATCAGGGAGAAGCACCGCACACCTATTATCATGCTCACTGCCAGGGGAGAAGAGGTGGACCGGGTCCTGGGGTTGGAGCTGGGCGCTGACGATTACGTTACGAAGCCCTTGAGCCCGCGAGAGTTGGTGGCACGCGTTAGGGCCCTATTGAGGCGCAGCTTTTACCCCCGGGAAGAGGAGCCGGAGGTCTTCAGGCGGGGGAACCTGGTAGTGGATTTCGCCGCCCGAAAGGTGACCATCGCTGGCCGGGAGATACATCTAACCACCAAGGAGTTCGACCTGCTGGCCTACCTGTGCCGCCATGCGGGGAAGGTATGTAGTCGGCATGAGCTGCTGAACAGCATCTGGGGTTACGATTTTTACGGGGTAGGCCGGACGGTGGACTCTCATATCCGTAACTTGCGTGAGAAACTGGCGGCGGTGGACGGAGAGGAGTTTTCCATCGTCACCGTCTGGGGAATAGGATACAAGGTTGAGGTGAAGCCGTGATCCTACCCGCCTTAGTCAAGAAACTGTGGTTGATTATCATCTTGTGGGTTATCCTGATTCTGACTATCATCGGCTTTACCCTCTCGCTTCTCTTCGGCTCCTTTTTTTATCAGCACCGGGTGGAGGAAATGGAGCAGGCGGCCCAGGGTCTGGCCGGGATAATCGCCGCCAAGGGGTTCGAGGAGCAGCTGATAGCCCGGGAACTCGAAGTAGTTTCGCGCTTGAGGCAGCTGGAAATAGTGGTGCTGGACGCCCGTGGCGAGATCGTGGCCAGTTCCCCTGGATTCAAGCGGTGGGAGGGGCTCAACGTAGAGCCGGAAGAAGTAGAGCAGGTCTTGCGAGGGGAGGAGGTCCTGCACAATGCCCCTCACACTCCGCAACCCGTGCCCATGGTCTCCGTGGGGGTGCCCATCGTGGACGGCGAGCGGGTAGTGGGGGCGCTGTTTTTCTATAAGGTCATCGATTCCATAGAACGCACCATCTGGCATGCCAGGCTGACGATCCTGGTCGGCGCCTGGGTTACGGCGATTCTGGCCATCGGCCTAGGATACTTCTTGGCCAAGGTCCTGGCCAAGCCGGTGCTGGAGATGAGCCGCTTTGCGGCGGCGGTGGCCAGGGGCAAGACCGGTGAGAAGTTGCTGGTCAGAACCGCGGATGAGGTAGGAGCTCTGGGTCGCTCGCTCAACGATATCTCTTTGTTGTTGCGGAAGAGCCTGGATGATCTCGCCCGGGAAAAGGAGCTGCTGGCCAATATCCTGGCTAGCATGACCGACGGGCTGATTACCTTTGATGCCCGGGGGCAGATAATCATGATCAACCCGGTGGCCCGGGAGTTGTTCGCTGGGGATGGGCCGGAGGGGAAGGTGGTCCTGCCCAGCGAGATCATAGAGCCCTTGCGACGGGCCCTGGAGGGAGCCGCCTTTTCCCAGCGGGAGTTCACTTATAACGGCAGGAGCTTGAGGCTAAAACTGGCTCCCCTGCGGGCCAACGGAGGGGAAATCGACGGGGCCGTTGTGCTGCTGCAGGATATCACTAAGGAGCAGCAACTGGAACAAATGCGGCGAGATTTTATTTCCGATATATCCCACGAGTTGCGTACGCCGCTCAGTTTTCTTCAAGGTTATACCGAGGCGTTAATCGAAGGATTGGCCCAGACCGAGGCGGAGCGAATGGAGTACCTGGGTTCCATCCTGGATGAGATCTACCGCTTGCGGCGCCTGGTGTTGGAGCTGTTGGACCTGGCTCAACTGGAATCCGGCCAGCTGTCCATGGCCAGGGACCCCCTTTCCCTTACCGGATTGATCCGCAGGGTATATCAGAAACTGGAGCCCCTGGCTAGGGACGGCGGGCAGCATTTTTCGCTGGTCTTGCCGGAGGAAGAGATATCGGTGCTGGGTGATAAGGACAGGCTAGAGCAGGTGCTGCTCAACCTCTTGAGCAACGCCTTGCGGTTTACTCCGGAGAGAGGGAAGATCTCCCTGCTGGCTGAGGTTGAGGAGGACTATGTCCGGGTCAAGGTGGTGGATACCGGCGTGGGGATCCCCGAGGAGGACCTGCCCTATATATGGGAGCGGTTCTACAAGGTGGAGAAGTCACGGGCGCGGGAGTCGGGCGGAACGGGGTTGGGGTTGTCAATTGTCAAGAACATAGTGGAGGCCCACGGTGGTACTGTAGCCGTACAGAGCGAGCCGGGCGCAGGGTCCACCTTTAGCTTTACCTTACCCTTGTATCGGGTGAGAGAAGCCCTTTAATGGGGCTTTTTTTATGTCCGAGAACTGTCTTGCACTAATTACCAACCACCGATTTCACACTTTCTGGACACTTTCATTAAACTTCTGCAAAAAGGGTGGACTACAATTTTTTTTGCGCGGCCTAACTTGGCACTTCCCAGGAGGTGAAAGGTGTGAAGCGACGATTTGGTCGTTTAACGATTCTCGTGCTCGTACTGGTGCTCATAGCATCACTCTCCGTGGTGGTCCAGGCGGACGAGGGGGGCCACCAAGAGGAGCCCGCTCACGATGAGGCTCCGGCCGGCGAAGCCGAAGGGGAAGATACCCACGCTGATGGCACGGAGGAAGAGCATCAAGGTGATGCAGCCGGGCCTGATCAGGAGGGGGATACGGGATCACCCGCAGGCGAGACGGAAGACCACGGTGACGCCGAGGGCCCCGCAGCTGTGGGAGAGCCCGGACATGATGAGGCAGAGGGAGTTCATGAGGAGGGGGAGGATCACGCTCACGACGCCGCCGCGGGAATTGCGGAGACCACCGACCAGTTCCTTGTAATCGGCGGAGAGGCCTTCGTGGAGGCCCTGCTGAACTTCATCGTGGCAGTGTTATGGTTGCTGCTGGTGGCCCTGCAGTTGGCCAGGCCCTACATCCTACAGCTGGTACAGAAGTTCTCCCTGCGTTTGGGGGCGGACCTGTGGTGGCTGGCCTATGTCCTCATCAGGGACCTGGTGGCGGTAATCACCTTCGTGCTGAGCTTCTTCTATTTCTACCCGATGCTGCTGGAAGAAAGGCCCTTCCCCATGTTCGGGGCGCTGGCGGCGGTGTTGCTGTTCGCCTCCTTGGTGGTCAGGTTGGTCAGGGACCCAGACGATGACCCGCGGGCTTATATACTGGAGACCAACCTGATCGGGATCGGGGCGGCGCTGTACTTGGCCTCGGTGATCTTCGGTGTACAGGCGACCAAAATTGAAGCGCTGCAGCTCGTAAGCAGGTTCCTGGTGACCCAAAGTCACACGGCGTTAGCCTTCTCTCTGCTATGGTTGTCCATGATGGCCTTCGTCGTCCTGGGCCTTTACGCTGTGGGCTACGTCTTACGAACGGCCCGGACCCGGGCGGATTAAGGGGGGAGGAGGGCTTTGGCCTATCACGTTACAGTTGACGAGAGCACGTGTTTTAACTGCGGCGTATGTATGGATGTTTGCCCCCACAATTCCCTGGACATGACCCGTCCGAAGGGAGCGGGGCCCTGGGGGGAATTCGATCGGGAACAGGCCGAACCCTATGCCTGGATGATGGAGTTTCCCGTGCAGGTGGATAAATGCACCGGATGTGGAATCTGCGCCAGCGAGTGCCCCGTGCAGGCCGTACGCCTTCGGAAGGTGGAGGGCCCTGTGGAATATGCGAGGCGGGGGATGTCCCTCGAGGAACCGGAGGGCGACCTCGGCTGGCAGCCGTTATCAGCCTATACCAGGGCTGCGGCCAGAAAGGGCCCCAAGCGGGACCCCTGGCCGAGGAGAGCTTTTGTGTGGAAGAGCCTGGTGATGGCCAGGAGGAAAAAGCGCTTGGAGTTATCCTGAAAAGAGGGGAATAACCATGCGAGAGCCCAAGGCGATTGTCCTGTTGGTAGTCTTGTTGCTGTCAATGCTCATCGCTACCGCCCCTGCGGTCTATGCCGGTGAAGGCGGTCATGACGCGGCGGGAGAAGCTAGAGCGCACACCCATGAAGTTGATCCGGTGACCGAGGCCCTGATCAGCGGCCTGATGAGCGGCGGTCTGGCCTTCGTTTACATTACCCTGGCCGCCATGCTCCCGCTATTGTGGGTGTTTACCCTGATAGTTCATTTCGCCCGCCCCTACATCCTTCGGTATCTGAAGAAGTATACCTTGCGCTTCGGCGCCGATGTCTGGTGGCTCGTGTATGTGATGATCCGGGACGCGGTGATGATCCTTACCTTTGTCCTCAGCATTTTCTTCTTCTTCCCCGATCTGTTCCTTCTGCTACCGCTGCCGGTAACGGCGCCACTGGCCACGGTGTTCTTGTTCTGGGCGCTGCTGGTTAAGTTGACCCGCGACGGGGATGACCGGGCCGGTGATTTCAGGAGCATATCGTACCTGCTGTTGTTGGGAGCAGTGGTGTACCTGGTGCCCTTCCTGTTCGGCGTCGAAGCTCCCATGGAGGGCTGGGAACACTGGCGTACCCTCTTCACCAGTTCTCAAAACCAGGGAATGGCTGAGATCATCCTGTACCTCTCTTTGGCTCTGCTCTTCATCACCGGAGGATATATTTTCACCTTCGTGATGAGATACGTGCGGCAGAGCTCCCGCCAAGTGAGCGGGGAGCCCCCGGCCACCCGGTCGGCTGCTCCGCCCTTCGGCAATTGAATCGAGAGGGGACGGCTAGCCCCCGTCCCCTCCTCAGGTTGACCCATGCGCTCAGTACGGCGGTTACTGAGGTGCGGAAGAGGCCCCCTGGCCGTCGTCCGGAGGCGGCCAGTTATGTCGGGGGATCGTGGGCCCAATCATACGGCCCGGTTCAGGGCCTCCTTGAGCGTGTTCTCCACTTCCAGGGCGAAATTCGTCAACCCTTCGTCCTGCAGCATCTCCATGAAGGCTGTGGGCTTCACCATGCCCAGCTTGGTCTGCCCCTGATCCTCGAAGACCACCACTTTGCAGGGCAGGAAATAGAGGACATCCATGTTGTGCTCCAACGCCTGTTTGGCTCGGTGGGGGTTACACACTTCCAAGATCCTGGCCTTACCCTCGAAGTCGACGCCCTTTTCTCTCAGCTTAGAGGGCACATCCAGCTCCCACAGTGTGCCGAACCCTAGCTCCAGAAGAGCCCTCTTTACCGCCTCAACCGTCTCTTCGAAGGGCCTGTCGCTGATTAGGGTGTAGTCAAAAGGCAATGATAACACCTCCCGTTCTTGGCTGTACCTAGTTTACCAGGGATTTATGCAGAAAATGTGAAGGCTCTGCTGGAAAGGGTTAAGGTCTCTTAAAGGTTGGTCCTGATTGTTGACACGCTGCATGCCCCGGGATATAGTGAAGACAAGTTGCACTACAGCAGATAGTGCAAAAGGTGGTCGCGATGAGCGGGGAACAGCGGATTCGGTCCTTCAATCTGGCGAAACAAGGGCTTGGCAGGGTGCTCGGGAGCCTCGAGGCTGAGATTATGGACATTCTATGGGCGAGGAAGAGAGAGACGACCATCAGAGAGGTGTGGGAGCGAATCCGGCTGACGAGGCCCATCGCCTTTAACACGGTCATGACGGTGATGAACCGCTTGGTGGATAAGGGGCTTCTCGAGAGGCGGTCAGGCCCGAGGGCCTACTGGTTTCGGCCTGCTCAGACGAAGGAGAGTTTCCTAGAAGATATTTCCCGCCAGGTCGCAGAGGAACTGGTCCAGGATTTCGGGGAAGCGGTGATCGCCCCCTTTGTGGAGGCGCTTGGAAAAGTTAACCCGGATTACTTGGAGGCCTTGAGGGATTTTATTGAGCGTCAAGAGGTTGAAAGGGACGATGTCGGTGAGAAATAACAGGGGTTTTGAGGCCTATCTCACACCGCACTCTGGTGCTCTGCTCTCCTTTTACGGGCTCGTCGCTCTATTCGTCGGGGTGATGGGGCTGCTCGTCCTGGGTATCTACAGGGATTGGCAGCTCATCAGCCACCGGTTCGTCGCCCCGGGGGCTTGCCCCACTTTTCTTCAAAGCCCTTCCTTTCAACTATTCACGGCGTCTTTACTGACTGCCCTGTTCACGATTATCTGTTACCTGTTTGTGTATTCCCTGGCTAGACACTGGTCTTCCTCCCAGCAGCTCGCACAGGAGATAGGGGAGAGGAGTTCCGTCCCACCTCCTGAACTGCGCCGTATGCTAGAAGGCCTGGATATTCGGGAGCGAGTACAGTACGTGGCTGACGATTACCCCTTCGCCTGTACCTGTGGATTATTGCGCCCGAGAATTATCCTCTCCCGCGGGTTGGTCTCCTCTCTGGAGAGGAGAGAGTTGGAGGCGGTACTGCTTCACGAGCGGTACCACCTTCGACATTATGACCCCTTGAAGCTATGCCTCAGTAGGGCTATGGGCAGGGCTCTATTCTTCCTGGGCCTCGGCCGGCACCTCTCCAGCAGTTATGAGCGGTTTAAGGAGTTGGCCGCCGACCGGGCTGCCATTGACAACCTAGGTGAGCGGCGCTACTTAGCCTCCGCATTGCTCAAGATGCTCGGTCACTGTCAGCCCTCGGCGGTGGGAGTTTCGTTGCTGGGAGCCCAGAGCACCGTGGATTTGCGAATCTCCCAATCGCTAACCGGTGCCGGAGCGAATCCGAGTATTGCTTGCTCCCCGTCGCCAAATAGTGACCGCCTTGCTCTTCCTGTTGACCTTGCTGGTCGCCCTCTGGACAGGATGTATCTAGAAGCCGCCTGTGCAGGATAGGGTAGACAGGGGCTCTGCTGTCGAGACATGCACTATGCAATGTAGTGTTGCTTTCCGAGCATCTCAGGAGGTGTGGAGGACGTGGATTCCGTTTCTCTGTGGCTGGCCTTCGGTGCGGGACTATTATCCTTTATCTCTCCTTGCGTTCTCCCGTTGGTACCTACCTATCTCAGTTATTTGACCGGTACGTCCCTATCTGAGCAAAGCGCTGAGAGAGGCGCCGTGGTGCGGGCCCGTCTTTGGTGTAACGCGCTGGCCTTTATCGTCGGCTTCTCGGCGATATTCATCGCCTTTGGTCTCTCCGCCAGCGCCCTCGGGCAGTTACTCGCCAGCCACCAGGTTCTGCTGCGCCGGGTCAGCGGCGTGATAATTATTATCTTCGGCCTCCACCTCACCGGACTGCTTAAAGTGGGGTGGCTGATGCGTGAGAGGCGGTTTCACTACACGCCTGGTGAGTCGAACCCGTCCAATTCGCTGCTGATGGGCATGGCTTTCTCCGCAGGTTGGACGCCTTGTATCGGGCCGACTCTGGGCTCAATCCTTCTCTTGGCCAGCAACAGCGCGACTACTTGGCAGGGAGGCTATTTGCTGGCGGTCTATTCCGCTGGGCTCGCTGTGCCCTTCCTGGCCGTAACTTTAGCTGTGAGGCCCGCGGTGAACTTCTTAAGGCGCCGGGCGAACCTCTTGCCTCTCTTTTCGGTGCTAAACGGCGTATTGATGATCATCGTGGGGGTAATGGTCTACAACAATTATTTCAGCCGCTTGTCCAGCTTCTTCAATTTCAACATCTGAATCGGAGGGATGCTTCATGCGTAAGAAAGGCAACCTGTTGCTTCTCGGCGGCATCATCCTCGTCGCAGCAGCCTTGGCTATCGGTTATCTCCTGTCCACCCAGGAAGCTGAGGACAGTCCAGGAGCAGCTGCCGAGTTACCCGTGGGACCGGAAGTCGGGTTCTTGGCTCCTGATTTTAAACTAACCGACCTGGACGGAAAGGTGATTCAGCTTTCGGAGCTGCGCGGTCAACCGGTGTTTATCAACTTTTGGGCCACCTGGTGTCCTCCCTGCCGGCAGGAAATGCCAGATATCCAGAGCGCTTATGAGAAATACGGGAAGACAGTGCGTTTCCTGGCCGTAAATCTGACCGCGACGGAAAACTCCATCGAAGTCGTGCGTCAGTACATGTCCAGCAACGGTTACACCTTTTCGGCCCTCCTTGACAGGGATGGCAGCGTGGCCACGCTCTATCAGGTGAGGGCCATTCCCACCAGCTTTTTCATCGATGCTGAGGGCGTAATTCGGTATAAGTACGTCGGCGCCATGAACGCAGAGATCATCGCTGATGCTCTGGACAAGATAACGCCGCCATAACCCCTTCCCAGGGCTTGGCCTTTTGCTATGATACGCCCTGATTACATTTCGGTCAGATAGAGGCCGCGGAAAGCACCCGATTCTCAGTAGTGTTGACTGCCAGTTTGGGACTGCTATTCGAGGCGGAGATGACGAGGCCGAACCAACCACCGTGGGCCGCTCCTGAGCAGGGAGCGGTCGTTTTTTCGCCGAGACCGGATGCTTGTTCCTCCCGTCGTGAACCCCCAGAGAGTTCCACGCTCGCCCGTTTGCGAAAAGTTGACCCATGTCGTTACCGAGCGCTCCCTTGCGGCAGCTGCTTCACCGGTGGAAGGCGGCGACTCAAGGTCGAGGTGTCGGGAAAACCCTTACACGGTGCTAGCTTGCTGTAGGGTTTTGCCCCAGTACTCGGGCGGGAAAGTTAGTGGATTTGCCCGATATCCAAAGGCCCGTGACTTTGAGATAATTCTAACAAGCACATGTGGACTCACTGTGAGGTGAGGGGGGGTGCCTGGAACAGTTTGGAGCGTATGATGAAGGCCTTGGCGGGCAGGGTTAGTGCCGTCAATCTCTTAGAAAGAGGAGGTCGGTTGAGGAGTGAATCACTTTGTTCCATGGGATATACGGGTAACGCTGGACCTATTCCTCGGTGGCCTGGGCGTAGGGGCCTTCTTGCTCTCCGTCTGGGTGGGTCGGTTCGACGACAGGGAGAGATATAGCCAGATAGTGAAGGTAGGAGCCTTTGTGGCGCCAATTGCAGTAATCGTAGGACTACTCTTTCTCCTGTCTGAGCTCGGTCGACCGGAGCGGTTCATTACCACGTTGTTCCGGGTGAATCCAACTTCCGTCATGTCGTGGGGCGTCTTCCTGCAGGGCGGATTCGTGGTAATCGCGCTGCTCTACGCCTTGAAGGTGAGAAAACTGTCCGAGAACCCCAGCTCCGGGGCCGCTGTGAAAGTGCTGGGGACGGTTCTCGCGCTAGCCGTAGGTCTTTATCACGGATTGTTGCTTTCATCCAACGTGGCGCGTCCCCTGTGGCGAGACGGGGTCTTCCCCTTGATCATGTTGTTGTCGTCCTTGCTGGCGGGGATAGCCTTTGTGTTGCTAGTGAGCTCCATAACCGCCAGGCGTGTTTCCTCAGCCTCCGACGCTAAGACCGGATACCCCATGAGCCTCGCCAGGTTGTTGGCTGGCCTGACCCTTTTCACCGTACTGTCGCTGTTTACCTGGTACTTGTCTCTGCTGAACGCCGGATTGGAGGCGGCAGAGGCCTTGAACGCGCTCTTGACCGCTTACGGCGCCCTGTGGTGGGGTGGAGCGATCGTACTGGGACTTATCGTCCCCCTCGTATTGCTCCTCCTCTACATACTGAGCAGCAAGGACCCTCAAGCCGATAACCTCCCGTTAGCCGTTGGTTCGGCGATTTCGGTCTTGCTCTTGGTGGGTAGCTTCGTTCTCAAGCACGTCCTTCTACAGGCCGGGCAGGTTAACTTCCCGGGGCTGTTTTAGGCCTTCAGGTTTAGGAAACTATAGCCCACCACATTCCTGAGGACGGAGGGTTGAGTGATGAGAATATCCCGAAGAGACTTTCTCAAGATATCCGCCGCTACCGGAGTGTTGGCCTCTGGGGTAATAGGTGGGAAGCTGACTTTGACCGCCCTGGCGGAGAAGAAGGGTACCGGCGGCGGGGAGTCCGGTACCTGGAAGGCCACGACCTGTCAGGGTTGTACCACCTGGTGCCCTGTACAAGTGAAGGTGGTCGACGGCAGGGCAGTCAAGGTAAGGGGCAATCCGCATGCCCGTGCTAATCACGGCAACGTTTGCCCCCGTGCTCACCTCGCGCTCCAGCAGGTCTATGACCCGGATAGGATCAAGGTGCCCATGAAGAGGACCAACCCCAAGAAGGGGAGAAACGAAGACCCGCAGTTCGTCCCCATAAGCTGGGATGAGGCGATTGACATAATCGCCGAGAAGATGATGGAACTGCGCCGGAACAGAGAGACTCACAAGTACGTGACCTTCCGCGGGCGCTATACCTACATGAACGAGATAATTTATGGTGCCTTTACGAAGATATTCGGGTCCCCCAACGGGATTTCCCACAGCGCTATCTGCGCCGAGGCTGAGAAGTTCGGTCCCTACTTCACTGAGGGTTACTGGGGCTACCGTGACTACGACCTGGCCAATACCCGCTACGTGATCTGTTGGGGCGCGGATCCCCTGGCCTCCAACAGGCAGGTTCCGCACGCCATAAACGTTTGGGGAGAGGTGTTGGATAGGGCCAAGGTCGCGGTGGTGGATCCGCGGTTCTCGGCCACTGCGGCCAAAGCAGATGAGTGGCTGCCCGTAATCCCCGGAGAAGACGGTGCCCTGGCGCTGGCCATGGCTCACGTGATCCTGACGGAGGGGCTCTGGTACAGGGATTTCGTGGGCGATTTCGTGGATGGCGTCAACAGGTTCAAGGCCGGCCAGGAGGTGCCGGAGGAGTCCTTCCAGGAGAAGTACACGCATGGTTTGGTGAAGTGGTGGAACCTCGAGGTGAAGGACAGGACTCCCGAGTGGGCGGAGAAGGTCTCTGGCGTACCCGCTGAGCAGATCGCCAGGGTCGCGAGGGACTTCGCTAAGGCGGCGCCCGCTGCTATCTCCTGGCTATCGCCGGGGGCCAGCATGCACGTCCGAGGCGCCTACACGGCCATGGCCGCCCACGCGCTCAACGCCTTGGTTGGTTCGGTGGACAACAAGGGCGGGACCCTGCGGGCTGCCGAGATCCCCGTAAACAAGCTGCCCAAGTACGATGCCTATCTGGATGATATCGCTAAGGCGGGGACCAAGTATCCCAAGATGGATCAGCGAGGCTACAAGGAGTTTCCTGCGCTGAAGAAAGGAAAGTCCGGAGGGGGAGTGGTCACTAACCGCGCCGCTGAGGCCATCCTCGACGAGGATCCCTACGAGATCAAGATGGCCATAGCTTACTGGAACAACTTCACCTTCTCCTGTTCAGAGGTATCTCGTTGGGAAAAGGCGTTGGCGAAGCTGCCCTTCTTCGTACACATTACCACCAACCCCGCTGAGATGACCATGTTCGCCGATATCGTGTTGCCCGCAGCCCATCACATGTTCGAGAAGTGGGGCTACCTCAAGTCCAAGGCGAACAAGACCGCTTACGCCACGCTGAACCAGAAGATCATAGAGCCCATCTGGGATGTCAGGATTGACGAGTCTGAGATCCCCTGGATGATCGCGGAAAGACTCGCCGAAAAGGGATTCGATAACCTCTACAGGTACTTCAAAGAGCAGTTCAAGGACCCGGAGACGGGCAAGGAGCCGACCAATGGCCTGGAGTTTACGCTCTATGCGCTCAAGAAATTCACTCAGCCCATGTGGGATCCGAGCATCGAGGTCGAAGGCGATGCTCTCAAGGGCTGGGAGGATTTCAAGGAGAAGGGCGTCTGGAATTCCAAGGAATACCCCTATCGGAAGTATTGGGGTAACTTCGGCACGAAGAGCAAGAAGTTCGAGTTCTACAGCGAGACGCTGAAATATGCCCTTGAGAGCCATGCCAAGAAGCACAACACGGATGTAGACGATATCATGAAGGCCACCAAGTATCAGGCCCGCGGCGAACTGGCCTTTGTTCCCCACTACGAAGAGGCCTACCGCTGGGGCGACCCTGAGGAGTACCCCTTCATCTTCTTCGAGTACAGGTCCAGGCTGAACCGCGAAGCTCGTTCGGCCAACTGCATCTGGTACCAGGAGTTCAAGTACGTCGATCCCGGGGACGAGAGCTGGGACGATGTGGCCAAGCTGAACCCTGAGGACGGGAAGAAGCTGGGCCTGAAGACCGGCGATAGGATCCGGCTCATATCGCCCACAGGCCAGATTGAATGTACCGTCAAGCTGTGGGAAGGAGTTCGGCCCGGCACCGTTGGCAAGTGTTTTGGCCAGGGCCACTGGGCTTACGGCCGAGTGGCGGCGAAGGACTTCAAGAGGCGCTTGCCCCGAGGCGGCAACAACAACGAGCTTCTGCCCGCGGATTACGAACGGCTCAGCGGCTCTACGTCCCGCCACGGAGGGGTAACCCGCGTGAGAGTTGAGAAGCTCTAACGGAGGTGATTTCAGGTGGCGAACTATGCCATGGTCATAGACCTGCATAAATGTGTCGGGTGCGGAGCTTGCGGTATTACCTGCAAGAACGAGAATAACGTCCCCGAGGGCTTCTTTTGGGCCAACTTCCTCCACAAGACCACGGGGAAGTTCCCCAATGTGCGCTATGAGATTCTGCCGACGCTCTGCAACCACTGCGAGAACGCGCCCTGCGTGAAGGCCTGCCCGACTCAGGCCATGTACAAGGACGAGAACGGGCTGACCTTACACGACCCGGATAAGTGCATCGGTTGCAAGAGGTGTATCGTCGCCGATCCCTACGGGGTGATATACTTCAACAAGGAGAAGCCGCACCGCTTCTGGCGCGATGGTACGTCTGCCATCGAAGGTATCACCACCAACGCGCAAGAGGTGACGGCCAAGACGGGCACGGAGGTACCGTACTATAACCCCGACCGGGAGAAGACCTACGCCGGCATCCGGCCCAAGGGGATCGTAGAGAAATGCACCCTCTGTGACCATCGCATCAGAGATGGCGAGAAACCCTACTGCGTTGAATCCTGTCCCGCAGGCGCGCGGGTGTTCGGCGACCTGGATGACCCCGGGAGCGAAGTCAACCGGCTGCTCAGCAAGTACGATCACTTCCAGCTGAAGCCGGAATTGGGCACGAAGCCCAAGGTGTTCTACACCAGAGAATTCTAGGAAGTGAACAAGAGAGCGACGGGGAGCGGCTGAATCGCCGCTCCCCCTCGCTCGCACCAGAGGGGTGAGGGCGTGACGGAGGATAACCGGCGTTATCATCAGGCGCGGGCGAGCGTATATCGTCTGCTGTCAACTCTGTACTATGAGCCGAACGAGGAGTTCTCCCCTTTGTTGGGCAATCTGGAAGCCTGGCTCAATGAGATGGATTCACGGTTGGTACCGCTGGCCAGGGGTATGAGAGAGGACTTTAACGGTGGCAAGGCCGGGACAGGCGATATGACCGGCCTGCTCGTTGACTACGCCAAGTTGTTCGTTGGCCCCTTTGATCTGTTGGCTCCGCCGTATGGTTCTGTCTACCTCGACGAGGGCAGAAGGGTCATGGGGAATTCCACTATGGACGTATGCGCTCAGTACCAACGTGCGGGCCTGGGGCTGACGGCGGGCTTTAAGGAGGCTCCGGATCACATCACTGTTGAACTGGAATTCATGTATTACCTCATCCATAAGCATCTACTCACCGACGACGTCCAGTACCTGGAGCTCCAGGCGACCTTCCTGCGCGAACATCTGGGCTCGTGGGTGGAGCCCTTTACCAAAGCGATGGAGGAGAACGCCTCTCGGGGTTTTTATCGGAATCTCGCTCATCTAACGCGCCTCTTCATCAGGGCCGAGCTGGGTGCGGCGACGGGATAGGCTTCTTCGACCTCTCTTGGAGGGCCGGCGAATGAACCTGGAACTCTTGTCCGATATGCTGACGCAATTGACCCCCCTGCGGGTGCAGGCCGAGCGATGTGTTAGAGTTCGGTCTAAGAGGGCTACCTGTGACCGTTGCATGCGGGCGTGTCCGGTTGACGGGATCAGGATCGACGGGGGCATCGATATCCTCCGCTGCACCTACTGCGGGGCCTGTGTCAGCGTATGTCCGACCGAGGCCTTTACCATGCTCGGGTTCACGGAGACCGAGCTCGTGGACCGGCTCTCGGCTCTGCCTCAGGAGCTAACCTGGGTTCTCTTTTATTGTGAACGGGCCCGGAGCCGCCTTCCCGGACGGGTGCGGAGATGGGGTATAAAGGTCGGGTGCCTTGCAGGGCTGACCGAATCTCTCCTCCTCTTCAGCGCGGCGCTTGGCAAGCAGATCTTTATCCTGCGGCCTTCGGACCTCTGTAAAGGGTGTGATAACGAGAGGGCGTTACCGATGGCCTCCGGGGCCATCGCCCGTGTGGAGAGGCTCCTATCGGGGCTGGGACCGTCGATACAGGTTGTGGAACGGCTCCCCAAGGGGCTCTCGCCCGGGCTGAGCGCGGGGGCTGAGCCCGCCTTGGAGCTCAACAGGAGGCAGTTTCTCGGCGAGGTGGTTCAAGGTCTTAAACAGCTTCCGGTACGGCTGTTGACGGGCGTCAGCGGTGAGGGTCAAAGTGAGGACCCCGAGAGGCCGAAGGGCCCGGCGATAACGGCCAAGCGGCCCGTTTCCAAGAGGGCGGTCTATATGCAGGCCCTGCAAGGCCTAGTTGACAAGGGGCTGGCGATGACGTCCGCGGTGGCCCTGCGCCACATCGAAGCGTCCCGCTGCTATTTCTGCGGAGTCTGCGCTCGTCTCTGCCCCACCGAGGCCATAGTCCAGGAGGGGGAGGAGGAGGGCGCGAGCCTCAAGTTCTTTCCCAGCAGATGTACCAACTGCGGCCTGTGCCTGGAGATCTGCCTTCAGGACGGCTTGCACTGGGGGAGGGAGATGGAGGTCAGCGATATTCTGCGGGGACGGGCTCAGGAGATCGCTGTTGCCTCTCGCTACCGATGCGAGAGATGTGGCAATGATTACGTTGCGGGGCCGAGCGACCCCGGACGTTGTATCTCCTGTGCTTTAGTAGGCACTGGCGAGGTTTAACTAACAAAAGGGGGAAGGTGATTAGAGTGCTGGGAAACATCGGCCTGCCAGAGTTGATAGTCATCCTAATACTTGCCCTCACCATCTTCGGTGCCAGCAGGCTTTCTGGAATCGGGAAGGCCCTGGGAGAGAACATCAGGGACTTCAAGATGGCGGTCAGGGGGCCCAAGCCCTCAAGGGGGGCCGAAGACGAGAAGAGCCCAGAGGGTAAGGAGGGATGAGGGTTGCTTAACATCGGGATCACCGAGCTTGTCCTCATCCTCGTAGTTGCGTTGGTGGTCTTCGGACCTAAGAAGCTTCCGGAGATCGGTCGTGCCATTGGCAGCGGGGTGCGGGAGTTCAGAAGGGCAGTCAACGATCTGCAAAAATCCGTCCAAGTCGAGGATGAGACCAAGACCGAGGGCAAGTGAACCGTAACAACTCGTGCCCCAGGAAGGAGTTCGAGCGAGATGGGGGAGCTCGGACCGTGAGGCTCGATCCTCAGATCCGACGAAGACGAAGGTGACATGCGGCATGGAAGAGAGGAAGCTGCCGATAGGCGAACATCTTGAGGAATTGCGCCAGGTCTTGACGGTCAGCGTTGTAGCAGTGATCCTCGCCACAGCCACCAGCTATTTCGCCTGGGGCGAAGAACTGTATGAGCTGGTAGTGAGCCCCCTGCACACCTATGACGTAGATCTGGTCTACATCGGCATGGCGGAGGCCCTCTTGGCGAGGGTCAAATTAGCCGTTCTGTCCGGCCTGGTCCTCGCCCTGCCTGTAATCCTGTGGAAGGTCTGGGGATTTATTGCACCGGCCCTTTTTCCGCACGAGAGGCGTTTTCTGTTGACCCTGATCCCCCTCGCCCTTCTGTTGTTCGGCCTGGGCACGGTATTCGCCTATCTGTTGGTCTTCAAATTCGTTGCCCGGTTTCTGTTAGTCATGGTAAGAGCCGAAGGGCTGGTGCCCATGCTTTCAATTGGGCAGTACATCTCCTTTCTGGTCTCCTTTCTCATTCCCTTCGGCTTGGTCTTCGAGCTGCCCTTGGTCGTCTACTTCCTGGCGAGGATAGGGTTGCTAGATCACCGCTGGCTCAGTCGGAACCGGAAGTTCGCTCTGTTGGTCTTCTTATCCGTGTCGGCCGTGTTGACGCCGCCCGATGTCATCTCGCAAATACTATTAACCGGGCCGATGGCGCTACTTTATGAGGTAGGGGTGGTCGTGGCCTGGCTGGTGAGAGGCCGCGGCGGATGATATTGGGATTCGGAGGTAGGGATGCGGCTATGAGGAAGATGTTGCCTCTGGGCGAGGCCCAGGAACTGGTGCTATCTAGAGTGGCGTTGATGGGGGCGGAGAAGCTGCCCTTGGGCCAGGCCTTCGGCAGAGTGTCGGCAACTCCAGTATTCGCCCGCGACGCTCTGCCGCCCTTTGATTGTTCGGCCATGGACGGCTACGCCCTTCGTTCCGATGATAGCGCTGGGAGAGCGGAGGTCACTCTCAGGGTGCAGGGCGAGCTTCCGGCGGGACAGGCTCCCAAGGAAGCGCTGAAACCCGGCTGTTGTATGATGGTGATGACCGGCGCTCCCGTACCAGAGGGGGCCGATGTCGTGGTCCCACGGGAGAAGGTGCGCCGCGAAGGCTCCCAAGTCGTCATCCCGGGTGACCTTAGAGCTGGCACCAATGTCATAAAGGCTGGCAGTGATATTCAGCGAGGGAGGCAGATCCTGGACCGCGGTGACGTCATCGGGGTCGGAGAGGTGGCCCTGCTGGCCGCTCAAGGCGAAGCTGACGTTGAGGTTTATCAAGTGCCCACGGTGGCGGTGCTTACGACGGGCGATGAGCTCCTGGATGTGGCGGAGCCCTTGGCTCCCGGGAAGATCAGGAACAGTAACGGGCACATGATCGCCGCCGCTATCGAAGAGGCTGGGGGGCGGCCGTTGCCCTTCCCTCCTCTGCCGGATGACCTCGAGAAAACCAAAGAGGCCTTGGTCAGGGCCGCAGAGGTGGCCGACCTGGTGCTCAGTACGGGTGGCGTCTCAGTGGGCGATTATGACCTGGTGCGCCGAGCCCTCTTCGAGATCGCCGATGAGGTTCTCTTCTGGAGGGTGAGGATCAAGCCTGGGATGCCGGTGGTGGCAGCGGTTCGAGGAAAGACCCTTTATCTGGGGCTATCGGGCAAGCCGGGCGGGGCGCTAGTGAACTTCTACTTGCTCGTGGCTCCGGTGATAGCCAAGCTGAGCGGCAGGAAGAATCACCTCGTGCCAACAGTGAAGGCCGCGCTGGAGAGCGACTTCCCCAAGCCTTCGCCTGAACGAACTCGTTACTTGTGGGCCCGAGCCTATTACAACGGCTCTTGGCGGGTCGTCCTGTCCGGCGGTGAGCTGGCTGCCATGCGGGGTTATAACGCCCTGGTGGAGATACCCTGGGGCAGTGGCCCCTTGGCGGCTGGTGAGATAGTTAATACCTTGCTGCTCAAAGGAGTTGTCCAGACATGATCCCGGTGATAAGCGTGGTTGGCAAGTCAGACTCGGGTAAGACCACTTTGCTCGAGAAGTTGATTCCAGAGCTAAAGAGACGCGGCTACAGGGTGGGTACCATCAAGCATGATGCTCACCGCTTTGAAATGGATAAGCCGGGGAAGGACACCTACCGGCATTTCCAGGCCGGGGCCGACGTGGTCGCTATTTCAGCCGCCGACAAGATGGCCATGATCGCTCGCACCGACGGCCAGGAGATATCCCTAGACGAGTTGGTGCGCCGCCTACCACCAGTTGACCTGGTGCTGACCGAGGGTTACAAGGCCGGGGATAAGCCCAAGATTGAAGTCCATCGGAAGGCCTTGAACCGGCCGCTACTATGTCGCCCCGAGGAGCTGTTGGCAGTGGCCACCGACGAGCCCCTGGACATAGACGTGCCCTGTTTTGACCTGGACGACATCACCGGCCTGGCTGACTTGATCGAAGAGCGGTTTCTGCGGAAGACCAAGGGCTTTGTTGTTAACAGCTAGAGTGGGTGTGGTTTACAGGTGTCCTGGCAGCGACGATTCTCCTCGATAATCATAGTGATCCTCCTGGGGGGACTGGTGGCATGCTCAGCAGGCTACCAGTCGCTCCAGCCCGAGCGGGAGACTCTGATGGTCCTAGCCGCCAGCTCCCTAACGGAGCCCTTCGAGCAACTGGCCGAGGAATTCGAAAGACGGTACCCGCACGTAAGGGTGCGCCTGAACTTCGCCGGTACACAGCAGCTTCGTGTGCTGCTGGAACAAGGCTTACCGGCGGATGTGGTCGCCACGGCCAACGCGCTTCACATGCGGGCGTTGGGCCACCGGGGGCTGGTCTCCCAACCGGAACTGTTCGCTCGTAACCGTCTTGTGCTGGTCGTACTACGGGGAAACCCAGCGGGAATCGGCGGGCTGGCGGACTTGACCAGGCCACATCGACTGGTCCTAGCAGCGTCGTCGGTGCCGGCTGGTGGTTACGCTCGCCAGGTGTTATCCAACCTTGAGGCTTACTTCGGCCAGGACTTCAGTGAGAGCGTCCTTAAGAACCTTGTCTCAGAGGAGAGCAACGTCAAGAGCGTGCTCATGAAGGTAGTCATGGGGGAGGCAGACGCCGGCTTCGTCTACGCCACCGATGTTGTTGCCGTGTCAGACGACAGCCTCATCGTGGTGCCGATACCAACACCGGCCAATGTAACCGCTGATTATTATATAGCCAGGGTGGCGGCTGAGGCGAATCAGGCCCTCGCCCGAGACTTCATCGACTTCGTGCTGTCGCCTGAGGGTCGAGAAGTGTTGAGCTCTTATGGCTTTGAGTAGGATGCCGTTTTATCCCGGAGGGGCCCATATGTACAGGCTGCTTGCTGCCGTCGCCGCTTCCTTGATACTGATATTTCTCGTATTACCCCTGGTAGCTGTGTTTACTAGCCTCCAGTGGACGCAGGTCGTAGTCAACCTCTACGACCCGCTTGTCTTTAGCGCGATGCGCTTGAGCCTCGTAACCAGCATCATCAGCGTGGCGGCCTCGGTGCTGCTTGGAACCCCTCTGGCCTATATACTGGCGCGCGGACATTTCCGGGGTAAGCGGTTGGTGGGAGCACTGGTGGAATTACCCATGGTCTTGCCGCCGGCGGTGGCAGGGGTGGCCCTCCTGTTGGCCTTCGGCCGGCAGGGGCTTGTGGGTCGGTATCTTGGCTTTGGCCTCTCCTTCTCGACGCTGGCGGTGATCTTGGCGCAGGTTTTCGTCGCTGCGCCCCTGTACATTCGCGCTGCCCGTGGCAGCTTCACCGCGGTGGACCTGGATCTGGAGCGAGTCTCCTTAACCCTGGGGGTTCCTCCCAGTCGGACCTTCTACCGCGTTACGATTCCTCTGAGCCTCCCCGGCCTCTTCGGGGGGATGATCATGACCTGGGCTCGAGCGATGGGGGAATTCGGGGCGACCATAATGTTCGCCGGCAACTTACAGGGAGTCACTCGAACCCTTCCCTTGGCTATTTATACCGCGATGCAGAGTGACTTTTCGGCCGCCATGGTGATGTCTGCGCTGATGATCATAGTCTCAGTCGCGGTGTTGCTGTTAGCGCGGGGGGTGCTTCGACACCCGGAGTGGGGTGAAGGTTCCGTTGCTGAGCATTGAGGTGCGCAAGTCCTTCGGACGGTTTTCCCTCGACGTCTCCCTGACCCTCGAGCGTGGCGTAACCGTGCTCTTAGGGCCCTCTGGGTCCGGTAAGTCCACTGTTCTCAAGTTGGTAGCGGGGCTCGTGGAGCCAGACAGTGGAGAGATAGTGCTTGACGACCTCGTATACTACAGGTCCAAGGATAGGGGAAAGGCGACGGTCCTGCCGGTTCATCGGCGACGGGTCGGCTACGTGTTTCAACACCCGGCCCTCTTTCCTCATCTCACAGTACGGGAGAACATCTTGTACGGTGTGCCACGTGGTGATGACCGGCGGCAGGACCTGCCTGAGCTCATTGAGCTGTTGCAGCTCGGGGGTCTAGAGGACCGCCTGCCCAGGCAACTTTCCGGCGGTCAGGCGCAGCGGGTGGCCCTTGCCAGAGCCCTGATCACACGACCTGGGCTCCTGTTGCTGGACGAGCCTTTCTCGGCTTTAGACGTGTTGACCCGTCAGAAGTCGCGACAGTACTTGCGCCGGGTCTTGAACCACAGGCCAATTCCAACGGTCTTCGTGACCCACGATCTAGAGGAGGCCATGATGTTGGGTGACCGGGTCGTGGTGATGGACGGTGGCAAAGTCCTTCAGCATGGACCGCCGAGGGAGGTCTTTCTACGTCCAAAGAGCCATAAGGTCGCTCGTTTTGTCGGTATGCGGAACATCTATCGAGGGGTGGTTCGCCGTATCACCCCCGACGGGCTGCTGGATATTCAAGGCGAGAAATTCGACGTACAGGTGGAAGGCCGGCCGGTTCGGGTTGGGGCCAGGGTCATATTCGGAATTCGTCCCGAGGATGTCCTTTACTTGCGGCCAGAACGCACAAGACAGCCCAGGGGGAATGTCCTTGAGGCCACCATCGCGTCAGTCCTGTCGCAGGGCTTCATGTATCGTCTGTTCTTAAGAGTCACGGATGACCTTTACGACCTGGAGATGCTGCTACCGAGACACGTGGTTGAGAAGAGGCGCCTCAAGCCGGGCGACCTCTGCCGCGTCTGCTTGCCACAGTCAGCGGTCCACCTGATCTCCGTGGAGGAAGGAGCCTAAGATGACGCGAAGTCCAGCAGTGATCATCCTGGCTGGCGGAAAGAGTACTCGGTTCAAGAGGGATAAGGTGCTCTCCGAGTTTCCACCTGGTTCAGGGCAGACCTTACTGGAACACCTCCTGAGCCGTTTTGGAAGGTACTCAGAGGTCGTGATAGTAGTGTCACGGCGGTTGTATGCCGCCGTCAAACCCATCGCTGGGCCTGAGGCTACAGTCGTCACCGATGAGGTCAGAGACTTGGGTCCCTTGGAGGGCCTCAGGGTTGGGCTCAAACAGCTTTCGGGACAATATGCCTTTGTGGTGGCCTGTGATCAGCCCTTCGCATCGCCGGAGCTCGGGTGCTTTCTCCATGGCCTCGCGGCCACGATGAAGGCTGATGTAGTGGCGGTGAAGATCGGCGGATACCTTGAGCCGCTTCAGGCTATATACTCCAAATTGTGTGTGGTGGAAATCGAGAGGGCTTTAAGCAGGGGTGAGCGCCGGATAATATCCTTTTACGATCATGTAGCTACCAGTATCGTGGATATCGAGCAGTTGCCAGAGGGTCTGCGCTCAAGAAGGACTTTTCTTAACATCAACTCCCCCACAGATTATGAAGAGGCCGTGAGGAGATGGGTGTAAGACGGGGTTTGAGGTAGGAGCCATTGCTCGTTATCGATGCAGCGCCGAGGCGGCCCCTTTATGGAGAGAGCCTCTTGCGGAGGCAGTATCGTGGGCCATGATAATTGTTTCACAATTGGGCCGCAGGTGTCCCCTCCCCGTGAGGTCGATGGTCGCGGTCAGCGACCAGGCGGGAGAGGCCGATGGATTTCCGCCGTTACAAGATCGTCGCTACTGGGTACGGGTGCCTCGAGCGGCGGAATTCCCCGAGAGCACTCGAAAGATAGACATGTTAAAATTGAAGGGTGGTGCAGGGCGTGGAGGTACGGTGGATAGACGGAACTCCTTCGAGAACTCTGCTGTGAAGGGGTGTTTGGGTTGATGCGTCTCGGGTGGCCACAGCTGTTCGTCGTCTTGGTGCTCTTAAGCCTGCCCTTCATTCTAGGGGGATGTGCGAACCCCGATGAATACGAGAGGTTGTCACTGAGCAATACGCAGCCAGTCGGGTACCACCAGCAGGATGGCGACCAGGCGCTCAGAGTTGCCTTCGCCTCCATTACCTCCCCCAAGGAAAGCCTGGTCTATTACGGAGAGCTGTTGCGATACCTAGAGCGACATCTCGGCCGTCCGATCAAGGTCATTCAGCGCAAGACCTACAAAGAGGTCAATGACCTGCTAGCCGCTGGGGAGGTCGACCTCGCCTTTATCTGTACCTACGCCTACGTACTAGGAGTCGAGGACTTCGACCTAGAGCCCTTTCTGGTGCCAGAGATCAGAGGGAAGACCACCTACCAATCTTACATCATCGTTCCCACAGATAGTGACGTAAGGGATTTCGCTGATCTAGAGGGCAAGCTGTTCGCCTTTACGGACCCGTGGTCTACCAGCGGTTACCTCTACGCCAGATACTTAGTGGAACTCAGGGGCGAGACGACCGAATCCTTCTTCCAGAGGACTATATATACCTACAGTCACGATAACTCCATCAAGGCGGTTGCCGAGAAGGTGGTCGACGGAGCGGCGATTGACGGATTGGTTCTAGATTATATCGCCGAGAAGAACCCCGACTTCGCCGGACAGGTCCGCGTCATCCATAAGTCGAAGGAATTCGGCAGCCCACCGGTTGTAGTGAGCCCAAAGCTGGATGAACTGACGAAATCCAGGCTCAAGACCATTTTCCTCGAGATGCATTTGAACGCCGAGGGCAAGGAGATTCTCGAGCACCTGCGGACCGACAGGTTCGTCGAGCAACAGGACAGTGATTATGACTCGGTGAGGCAGTTGGCGGAGGCGGTGTTCGGTGAAAAGTAGAGGCCTTCGGAGGGCCGTCAACGCCCTCTTCAGCTTTACCAATACTCGAACCAGGATCATGGGGATCGTTGTGGGCCTTGTGCTCTTGTTGGGACTCTGGACGACAGTGCTCACTTACGTGACGCTCCGAGACAATCTCAGGAGCCAGCTGACCGTCCAGGGCGTTTCCATAGCCCGGTATATCGCTGCTCGCAGTGTGGATCTGGTCTTCACGCATGATATGTTTGCCCTGCACGAACTGGTCACCCAGGCGGTCGAGAACGATCAGGACGTTCGTTATGTGTTTATCTTGGACGCCGACGGGAACTTAATTGGCAACAGCTTTGGCGACGTCATACCCGTGGGCTTAGTGGAGATAAACCCGCTCGGGAGTGACGAGGTTGCCAGCGTCAAGCCTCTGCTCACGGAGGAAGGATTGGTCTACGACGTCGCGGTGCCCATCTTCGAGGGCAGGGCAGGCACCGTACGAGTGGGCATATCTACGAGGAGAATAGAAGAGCTGTTGCTTTCCACCACCAAGCGCCTGCTGCTGGCGACCCTATTCGTCGGCGTCCTGGGTATCCTTGCCGCCTATTTCCTCACCTCTATATTAACCAGGCCCATTGGTCACTTGGTTGAGACCGCAAAGGCGGTGGGGGATGGAGACCTCACCAAGCGAGTTCCCCTGTGGGAGGGCAGGGACGAGCTACGAGAACTCGGCAGCGCCTTCAACGAGATGATCGACAGGCTCGAGAGAGCCCATGATGCCCGTTCTAGTCTGTTGAAAAAGTTGATTCGAGCCCAGGAAGAGGAACGGCGTAGAATTGCTAGAGAGCTCCATGACGAAACGAGCCAATCCCTTACGTCTCTGGCCATCGGCCTGAAGATGGTTGAGGACTCCAAGTCCCTTGCAGAAGTAAGGGAGAGGGTCACTGAGCTTCGAGCCTTGGTGGGCACGGTGCTGGATGAGATTCACGACCTATCGCTCGCACTGCGTCCCAGTGCCCTGGATGACCTGGGCCTCAAGGCAGCTGTTGAGAGGTTCGCCCTCGAATGTGCGCGGAAGACGGGGATCAAAATAGATTTTCAGAGTTTTGGCATTGACGGCCTCAGGTTGTCGCCCGAGATCGAAATAACGATTTACCGGGTCATCCAGGAGGCGTTGACCAACGTGCTGAGGCATGCACAGGCCAGCGAGGTAAGCGTCATATTGGAACGCAAGAACGGCGTCTTGACGGCTATCGTCGAGGATAACGGCGTGGGCTTTGACGTAGAAGCGGTGTTGAGCTCCCCGTTATTCAAGGAAAAAAGGCTGGGCTTGCACGGGATGAGCGAGCGGGTAAATCTTATCGGAGGCGATCTCACCATTGAGTCGGCGCCCGGACGGGGGACTACCATCTACGTCCACATTGGGCTGAGGGAAGGCTTGAGGGACCATGCGTAAGATCAAGATACTGGTGGCCGATGACCACGGCGTCTTGCGCAGTGGATTGCGAATGATGCTCAACGCCCAGGAGGACATGGAGGTAATCGGGGAAGCGGGCAGCGGCGACGAGGTTCTGGAGCTCTGTATGACGCTCTCCCCGGATATCATATTGCTTGATCTGAGCATGCCGGGGAAGTCGAGCATGGAGCTGGTAAGGGAGATCAAACGACGAAAACCGACGGTGAGGTTTCTCGTCCTGACCATGCACGACAACGAGCACTACTTGAGGGACGCGCTCAAGGCGGGCTGTAGTGGTTACATTCTTAAGAAGGCCGCCGACACTGAATTGCTGTCCGCCATCCGGTCCGTTTACGCCGGCGGAGTGTATATCGATCCCAACATGACCACCGTGTTGATCAATGAGTTGGCCAGGCCCGCGCCGATGTCCGAAGGGCGGGAGACGCAAGTAGCGCTCTCCAACAGGGAGAAAGAGGTCTTGAGGTTGATCGCTTTGGGATATACGCATCAACAGATCGCCAATGAGCTCTTCATAAGTGTCAAGACCGTAGAAACCTATACCTCCCGCCTCAAGACGAAGCTGCGTATGAGCCGTCGTTCCGAGCTGGTTCGCTATGCCCTGAAGGCAGGGCTGGTAAAACCAGACTGATTCAGTGTGCCTTCCTCAAGGGGTGGACCATAACGGCCGTTAACATGTCCACCCCAGTGCGCCCCTCTCGCCTTTCCCACTGAAGGGCCCCTCCTCTACCGATCGCGACTCTTCCCTCCGAAAGCGGGCTGTCCTGTGAAGGAAAGCCAGGTAAGACATGGAAGTGGGTTACGTAAGATAACGGGGAGGGAGGGTCCAGAATGGTTACAGGTCCCAGGGGCGAGGGCAGGCTGTTTACGGACCCCGACGTGGACCGTGCGCGGGAGTTCTTCCGCCAGAAGTCGCGGAAGATGGTCCCCAAGGTGACCACGGTCCGGGAGGCCGTGGAGCGGTTCATCCCGGACGGAACGTACATAGCCACCGGCGGCTTCGGCGCCAACAGGATCTCTACGGCGGTGCTGCACGAGATAGTGAGGCAGAGGAAGCGCAACCTGGCCTTCGCGGGCCACACGACCACTCACGACTGTCAGATCTTGACGGCGGGGGGCTGTGTTAACCGCTGTGATGTGGCCTACGTCGTCGGTCTGGAGGCGAGAGGCCTTTCCAGGGCTGCGCGCCGGGCCTTTGAGAGCGGCGAGGTCGAGGTCACCGAGTGGACCAATGCAGCGCTGGCCTGGCGGTTCAAGGCGGCGGCGATGGGGGTTCCCTTTCTGCCCGTGCGGGTGATGTTGGGGACGGACACCATGAGGAAGAGCGCGGCGGTGGAGATAGAGTGTCCCTTCACCGGCACCAAGCTGGTGGCCCTGCCCGCCCTCTTCCCGGACGTGGCCATCATTCACGTCCACAGGGCGGACGTCTACGGGAACTGCCAGATAGACGGGATCATGATATCCGACCTCGACCTGGCGCGGGCCGCCAAGAGGGTCATCATCACTACCGAGCGTCTGATCCCACACGAGGAGATCCGCCAGAACCCCAACGCCACGGCCATCCCCTATTTCCTCGTCGACGCGGTCATCGAGGTCCCCTACGGCTCCTATCCTGGGAACATGCCCTACGAGTACTTCTCCGACGAAGACCACCTCAGGTTGTGGCTGGAGGTAGAGCGGGACGAGGCCAAACTGGCCGCGTTCCTGGACAAGTACATCTACGGGGTTAAGGATTTCACCGAGTACCTAGAGCTGTGCGGGGGTATAGAGCGTATGCGGCAGCTCAGGGCCACCGAGTATCTGCTCGACAGGGAGGCCCGTGGGGAGGGAGGCCCATATGCCTGAGTACAACAAGATGGAACTGATGATCTGCTTGGCCGCCCGTTATCTTGAGGACGGCAGCACCGTGGTGGTCGGGACGGGCGCACCTTGTGCTGCGGCCATGCTGGCCCAGAGGATTTACGCGCCGGACCTCATGGTGCTCTTCGAAGCTGGCGGTTTCGGGCCCCTGTTGCCCTCCATGCCCATATCGGTGGGGGATTCCCGTACCTTCTATAGGGGGCTGGTGGCGGGCAGCATGCCGGACATCATGGAGCACTGCCAGCGGGGGATGGTGGACTACACCTTCCTCGGCGGGGCTCAGATCGACATGTACGGCAATATCAACTCCACTCTGATCGGGTCTGATTATCAGAGGCCGCAGGTGAGGTTTCCGGGCAGCGGGGGCGCCAACGACCTGGCCTCCCTCTGCTGGCGGACGATGATGATCACCCCCCAGGACAGGAGGAGGTTCACCCCGAAGCTCGACTTCATCACCACGCCCGGCTACCTCACGGGCAAGGGCGCCAGGGAGGCGGCCGGGCTGCCGCCGGGGACGGGCCCCTACAAGGTCATCACCGATCTCTGCGTGATAGGCTTTGATGAGGAGACCAAGAGGATGAAGGTCGAGAGCGTGCATCCGGGCGTCACACGAGAGCAGATCCAGGCGAACACGGGGTTCGAGCTCCTGTGGGCGGACGACCTCGGGACCAGCGAGCCGCCCACGGAGGAGGAGCTCAGGATGCTTCGCCAGGAGGTCGACCCCTATCGCTACGTGATCGGGCGGGGCTAGGCGTAGGCCTCTCAGGTTGTTCGGAAGCGGGGTGGTCCCTCCCCCCGGCTCAGGCCGGGGGGAGGGACGGGCCTCACTAGTCCTCCTCTAGAGGCGTCTTCTGATAGGATATGCGGCGGGCGGGCTCAAAGGGGCTCTGAGCCTCTCTGAGGATCTCCCTGTACACCCCCAGGTTACGGTCCTCCAGATGGTCGAAGATCATGGGCGACTTGGCCCCGAAGGTCAGGTATTTCAACGGCTCGGGATCTAGCTCGGCGGCGATGATCTCCTCCGTGCCCCGGGCCTGGGCCAGGCGCTGGGCGATGGGGCTCACGATCATGCTGTGACCGAAGTAGTAGTTGCCGCCGGCATCGGGCCCGATGGCGTTGACCCCGACCAAGTAGACGTGGTTGTCGTAGGCCCGGGCGCAGTTGGTGATGTACCAGATATCATAGCTGCGCAACAGGGCCGAGGGCCGGGTGACGATCTCGGCTCCCTTGACCGCCAGCAGCCGGACGAGCTCTGGGAAGTCCCCGTCATAGCAGATTATCATCCCGATCTTCCCGAGCTCCGTCTCGAAGACCTCGGCCCCGGTGCCCGGTGTGCACCAGCCGCCGCCCTCAAGCCTCTCGGTGGGGAAGGGGTGGGTCTTGTGGTACGTCCCGATTATCTCCCCGTCGGGCCCGATGAGGACCGAGGTGTTGTAGACCACGCCGCGTTCCGGCCCACGGCTGTACGTGGGCCAGACGACATGAACCCCATGCTTGCGCGCCGCCCGGCCTATGTCCTCCGTCGTGCCCCCGGGTACGAAGTCGACGAGGTCCCAGAGCTCCTCCGCCGACATGCCCGGCGAAAAGCCCGTGGTGATGGTCTCCGGGAAGACGATGAGCTCGGCGGCATGCTCCTTGACGGCCCTCTCCAACCAGGCAACTGCCTTCTCTATGTTCGCCCTCACGTCGTTGGGCTTCGCCGCCATCTGGACCGCCGCCACGGTAAACCTCTTCATCCCCAGCGCCCCCTCCTTGGCAATTTATCCTAGGCCCTACTTCTTCCGGGTCCAGCGCCAATCCTGCCGGATAGCCGGGCTCGATTGGCGCAACCTATCTAGTGTCTCCTGACAAAGTCGATTTTGGGGGAAGGGGTATGGCACCCGGATTCAG
>ENA-OSAE01000176-OSAE01000176.1-marine-sediment-metagenome-genome-assembly--contig:-NODE-176-length-43974-cov-23.852888_pt1 | contig 43974 bp, 44 predicted proteins | sample MGYA00237870_ERZ529317 | MGnify/ENA primary metagenome ERZ529317 (study PRJEB26369, sample SAMN03142812) | marine sediment metagenome | biome: marine; feature: borehole; material: sediment... | reverse complement strand
CTGTAAGCCTCGAACCTTTTGCTGCATAATCTCCGGAATTAGGGGGCCGGGCCGGGTCCCGATAAACCGCCCAGCCGGGAGGGGCGTAAGCTCGGGCCGCTCTTTCTCGAACCGGTCGATGGGCCGTTCCTGGGTAGTGCTGTGGACCATAACGTCTAGCTCTTCGCGTTCGAACCGTTTCAGTTCCTCACAGAAGTGCCGGAAATCCCGGAACTCTCGACCCTTGATAAAGTGCTCTTCGAGATAGTAGAACGGCCTTTCCACCTTGCCTTTGGTCCTCGCCCGGCCGACCTGACAGGCAATCGGTCGGACCTGGTAGTGGCCGCAGAATTCCAGGAACCTCGGGTTCCACCTGAACTGCCTGGGGTTGGCGTTCAGGACCATAGCCCGGGCATTATCGACCAGCAGCTCCTTGGGGACACCCTCAAAGTGCCAAAAGCACTGTTCCAGGGCCTCAAAGATCGAGGCCTGGGTCTCGTCCAGACTCGCCCAATAGTGTTTCCGCCGGCTGTAGCCAAGGGTCAGGCAGAAGACAATGACCCGGGTTAAATGGTCGTCCAGTTTCACGGTGTACGACGACCAGTCGAATTGGCCCTGCTGGCCCGGCGCGGTCTCGAACCGCTCTGATACCTTGCCACCTGGGCTCTCTTCCTTGATCTTCTTGAGATAGCGGTAGAAGGCCGCTTGAGAGCCTCGATACCCCTTTTGCCGCAGCTCGCGCAGGATACGGGTCCCGATGAATCGTTTCTTGAACAGCATCTCCCGAATCGCATCCTCAAAAGGCTCAAGCTGAGGGTTCGTTCTTGGTGCCCGCGTGTACCTGGGCGGCTGCTCGTTTCGTAACGCTCTCCTCACTGTATTGCGGGAGATACCCAACTGTTTCGCTATCGCTCTGGTTCCCATCCCTTGCGCCTTAAGATAACGGATTGTGGTCCATGCCTCCACAGAGATCATCTCCTTCCTCCCCCGGCTGAACTTTGCATGGTTATTCCTCAGCCAGGGGTAATAATCCCTGGGAGGGGGGTCAATTTTCGGAGAGAAAATAGGGTTAGATTTCAGAGAGAATCAACAGGCAGCTCGTCAACACCATGGCAGGACTTGCTATTTCCCCCACCGAAGACATCAAGCGTGCGGGGAGACCTCGATCAAGGCGATGATGGGCCGCAGGTCTGGCCGTGAGCTGCCCTCATCCCGCTAGCCTTGTACTCCGTCGTCCTCCGGTATGGACTAAGGACCGTCGGCCCGCCGGCAGGCGGTCGCCTTCGGCCGAGCTGCCATGCCCGGTCGCCGCGGAAGGAGGCGCATCAGTGAACGAGAGGTACATAATCGAGGTGGAGAGGGCCACGAAGGCCTTCGGCAGGCTGAAGGCCCTTGACGGCCTCACCCTCCGGGTCCGAGAGGGCGAGACCTACGGCCTGCTGGGCCCCAACGGCTCGGGCAAGACCACCCTGATCCGGGCCATCGCCGGGGTGATCCGGCTCACCAGCGGCACCGTCCGGGTCATGGGCGAGGTCGTCCCCTCCCGACGGGTAGCGACCCAGGTGGGCTACATGACCCAGGCGGCGGCCCTTTACGAGGAGCTCACCGTGCGTGAAAACGTGAGCTTCTGCGCCCGGCTCTACGGCCTGGCGGGCAGGGCGCGGGAACGGGTGGACGAGGTGCTGGAGCTGGTCCGTCTCACCGAACGGGCCGACAACCTGGTGCGGGTCCTCAGCGGGGGCATGAGGCAGCGCACCAACCTGGCCTGCGCCCTGGTGCACCGGCCCCGCCTGTTGCTGCTGGACGAGCCCACGGTGGGGGTGGACCCGCGCCTCCGGCAGAGCCTCTGGAACTACTTCCACCAGGTCAACCGGGAGGGCACCACCCTCATCATCTCGACCCACATCATGGAGGAGGCGGAGCGCTGCAGCCGGATCGGCCTGATGCGGGCCGGCAGGTTCCTGGCGGAGGGCTCGCCCGCCGAGCTCAAGGCCCGCGCCGGCAGGGACGACCTTGAGAGCGCCTTTCTTTACTACGAGGGCGAAGGGAAGGTGACCGGGCATGACTAGCGGAGGCACCCGCATTCTCGTCATCGCCGGCCGCATCATCCGGCAGCTCTCCCGCGACCGACGCACGATTGGCCTGATCGTCGTCGTGCCGTCCCTGATGCTGGCCCTGCTGGGCTACCTGATCTCCGACGACAAGGGCCCCGTGGACCTCGGCGTGGTCAATGAGGACCGTGCCGTGACGCTGCCGACCGGAGAAGTGGCCTTAGGGGAGAGGCTAGTCGGGGAGCTCAAGGAGAGCGAACTGTTGAGCCTTCGGGAGCTTCGTGCCGGCGAGTGGCGGGACCTGCTTCAGAGGGGGGAGGTCAAGGGGGTCCTCCTGATCCCCGCGGACTTTACCCGCAAGCTGGTGTCCGGCCATGGCCAGGAGCTCGCCCTGCACCTCGAGGGCTCTGAGCCCGTCACCGCCGGTCAAGTGCAACGGGGAGTGGCCCTCTCCCTGCAGGACCTCATGGCCGAGAGGGCGGGAGGGGAGATGCCCGTAACTCTCGCCACCTCTTATCTCTACGGCGGGGAGGACTACGGCACCCTGGATTATTTCGCCCCCGGCTTCATCGCCGGCTTCGTGTTCTTCTTCGTCTTCCTGCTGACCAGCGTCTCCTTCCTGCGGGAGCGGTCCGGCGGGACCATAGAACGCCTGGCCGCCTCACCGGTGAGCCAGCTCGAGATCGTGCTGGGCTATCTCTTGGGGTTCAGCCTCTTCGGCGCCCTGGAGGCCCTGGTCATCCTGCTGTTTTCCATCTACGTCCTCAAGATCCAGTTCGTGGGCAGCATCGCCCTCGTGCTACTGGTGGTTCTCATGCTCACCCTGGGGGCGGTGAACCTGGGGATCTTCCTCTCCTTCTTCGCCCGGAACGAGCTGCAGATAGCCCAGTTCATCCCCATGGTCGTGATCCCCCAGCTGCTCTTGGGCGGCCTCGTATGGCCCGTAGAGACCCTGGCGCGCCCGCTGCAGTGGCTCGCGGCGGTCATGCCGCTCACCTACGCCATCAGCGCCCTCAAGGACGTGATGATCCGGGGCCATGACCTCGCGCAGATCGTCCCCTCGCTGGCCTTTCTGCTGGCCTTCGCCGTACTCATGGTCGGTATGGCCGTCCTGAACCTGCGGCGTGAGATCTGAGGCTTCGGAAGACGAGGCAAGAAATCGGGGGGATGTTAAGGTAAAATATAAGGGCTGAATTTTTGAGGAGGGAGTCCGGCGCCTTGGGCAGTACGATAGCCGGTACCGGCGTTGACATAATTTCCGTCAATCGAATTGCGTCCGTAATCGACCGCAACGGGGAGCGTTTTCTCGCCCGCGTCTTCACCGCCCGGGAACGCGAGTACTGTTCGGAGGCTCGGGCCGCAGAGCGTTTCGCCGGGCGGTTTGCGGCCAAGGAGGCGGTCTTGAAGGCGCTCGGCACGGGGCTTCGCGGCTGTCGATGGCGGGATATAGAGATATTGAGCGGACCCGCGGGGAGGCCCGAGGTGAGGCTCTCGGGGGGAGCGGCGCGGCTTGCCGCCGCCCGGGGGATCTCTCACTTTCACCTGAGCATCGCCCACTGCCGCGAGTACGCGGTGGCACATGTGATCGCGGAGAGGAGCGACCCGCTCCAACCCCTCACGGGCACTTCCCCCGCGGACGGGAGGTGCGAGGATTGAGGCTTTGGGACATCCTGGACCGAGAACAGAGGCCCTCCGACGACCTGCCCATCTATACGGCGGCCGGGACCAGGGAGAGGGATAACAGGACCATCTCATCCGGCGTCCCCGGCCTGCTGCTCATGGAGCGGGCCGGCCAGCACGTGGCGAAGGCCGCCCTGGAGTTATATCCCGGCACGGGCCACGTGGCGGTGGTCGCTGGCAAGGGTAACAACGGCGGCGACGGGCTGGTGGCGGCGAGGATGCTCGCCGTGGCCGGCGTGCCGGTCCGGGTTGTGCTGACAGACGCCCGGGGGCTGGCGGGCGACGCCGCGACGAACCTCGAGGCCCTGCGCGGTTACCCGGTGGAGGTGCTGGACCTTGAGGAGGTGGACCGGACGCTGGCCGGCGCGGGCGTGGTCATCGACGCCGTCCTCGGCACCGGGATAAGCGGCTCGCCCCGGGGGGCGGCGGCGCGGGCCATCGAGGCCGTAAACCGCTCTAAGGCTCCGGTAGTGGCCGTGGACGTCCCCTCCGGCCTGGGCGCGGACGATGGACGAGCTCCTGGGCCTTGCGTGGAGGCCGACATCACCGTGACCATGGGTAACCTCAAGCCGGGCCTCGTCCTCTACCCGGGGAAGGTCTACGCCGGTGAGGTCGTCGTGGCCGATATAGGTCTTCTGGAGGGAGGCGAGCCCTGGGGCTTCTTCACAGGACCCCGGTCGGTGGCGCGGAACCTGCCGCCGAGGCCTATAGACGCCCACAAGGGCTCCTGCGGCCGACTCCTGGTCGTCGCCGGATCCACCGGCATGACCGGGGCCGCGGCACTGACGGCTGCGGCGGCGCTCAGGGCCGGCGCCGGGGTGGTGACCCTGGCCGTTCCCGCCTCCCTGAACCCCATCCTGGAGGAGAAGCTCACGGAGGTCATGACCTATCCGTTGCCCGAGGTCCTGGGCGGCAGGGGCGTGGTGCTGTCCCAGGCGGCCGTCGACCCCGTCCTGGACCTCGCGCGTGACTACGACGCGGTCGTCCTCGGGCCGGGCCTCGGGCGGGAGCCCGAGACCATGGAGCTGGTCCGGAGGCTGGCAGCCGAGATAGAGGTGCCCCTGGCCCTGGATGCCGACGGATTGGTGGCCTTCGCCGGCAGGCCAGGAGAGCTGGCCGCCAGGCGGGCCGCCACAGTGCTCACGCCCCATCCGGGCGAGGCGGCCATCCTGACCGGGCTCTCCGTGCGAGAAGTACAGGCCTCGCGCCCGGTCCTGGTCACCAGGCTGGCGGACGAGACGGGGGCCGCAGTGCTTCTGAAGGGCCACCCCACCCTGGCGGCATCGCCCGGCGAGGCCCTGAGGGTGAACAGCACGGGCGGGCCGGCCCTGGCGACGGCCGGGAGCGGCGACGTGCTCTCCGGCATCCTGGGCGCGCTCCTGGCCGCGGGCGTGGATCCCTTCAGGGCGGCCTGGTCCGCCGCCTACATCCACGGCGCCGCCGGCGACCTGGTCGCCGGGGAGAAGGGCGCCTACTCCGTCATAGCCTCGGACTTGGTGGAGGCCCTGGGCGACGTCCTCCGCGGGTTATAACTTTCCAAAAGGGTATGGAGGACGGGTGCAGAATTCTAGCTTTGTGTTGTATGCACGCTAGAGTCAGGTCGTGGGGGGATACAGTTGACGAACAATGCGAGAGCGCTACGCCTTCTAGTTCTGGCCGCCCTGGGACTGACGGTGGTGTGGTCGGCGGGATGCGGGGGGATCTCGGCCGATCAGGTGGTGGCCAACATGAAACAGGCTTATGCCGAAATTGACGATTACACCGCGGTCCTCGAGACCACCCTGCAGGTGGGCGACAGCGCGGAGACCACGGTCATGAGACAGTGGGTGCTCAAGCCGCATCTCTTCCGGTCGGAGATGCTGGAGCCCGAGGATATCGCCGGTCAGGTCACGCTCTTTGACGGCGAGAGCCTCTGGTTCTACGATCCCGCGGTCAACGAGGTCATCGTCTTCGGGGGCGTCTCCGCCAGCATGGTGAACCAGCGCCAGGACGTCATCCTCGGCGGGGTCATCGAGAACCTGTTGGTAAACAGCAAAGTGTCCCTGGCCGGCTCCGAGACGGTGGGAGGGCGCGAGGCCTACGTGCTGGAGCTCCACTCGCCCAAGGACCGCCAGGGCCCCTGGCAGAAGCTATGGGTGGACAAGGAGACGTGGCTTCCCTTCAAGATCACGCTCTACGACCGTAACGAGCTCATCAACATGACGGTCGTGTACCGGGAGTTTACCCCCAACGTCGGCCTCAAGGCGGAGGATTTCGTCATGGAGGTGCCCGAGGGCGCCGAGGTTATCAGGGGTGACATGGGGGTGAGGCAAATCACCCTGGCCCAGGCCGCGGAGATGGCGGACTTCGAGCTGATGGTGCCCTCCGACCTCCCGCAGGGCCTGGAGCTGGTGGCCGTGGAGAAACTCGGCGAGGGGGAGAACGTCGCCTTCGTCCTGCGCTACGAGGCGGGTAGGTACATGCTGACCCTCACCGAGAGCCTGGCCAAGGAAGAAAGGGACGATAAGCTTGACGGCTCTGATACCATCGTGGTCAAGGGCCTGGAGGTGGAGGTCGTAGAGAGCGACGGCATGTTGGTCCTTCACTGGTATGAGGACGACGTGGAGTACGCGGTCCTCACCAACCTGACCCTCGAGGAGGCCAGGCGGGTCCTCGAGAGCCTGGAGCCTGCCGGCAGCCAGTGACCGGGCTCCGGCCCTGCTGGGTGGAGGTAGACCTCGACGCCCTGCGGGGCAACCTCGAGGCCATCCGGCGCCACCTCGCGCCCGGGGTCGAGGTGATGGCCGTGGTCAAGGCCGACGGGTACGGCCACGGCGCAAGACAGGTGGCCGAGGTGGCCCTGGAGGCCGGGGCCCGTTTCCTGGCCGTGGCCATCCTGGACGAGGCCCTGGAGCTCAGGGCCTCCGGCATCACGGCGCCCATCCTGGTCCTCGGGTACATCCCCCCGTGGCAGGCAGAGGCGGTCGTCCGCCACCAGGTCACCGTCACGGTCTACGAGGAGGGGATGGTGAGGGCGCTGGACCGGGCGGCCCGCCGGGCCGGGCGCAGGGCGCCCGTCCACCTCAAGGTCGACACCGGCATGGGCAGGCTCGGGGTGAGGGGCTCGGCCGAGCTCCGCCGGCTGGCGGCGGCCATCCGGGCGTGTCCCGGCGTGGTGCTCGAGGGGGTCTTCACCCACTTCGCGGCCGCCGACGAGCCCGATAAGGCCTACACCCTGGAACAGGTGGATAGATTTCGCAGCGCGCTGGACAACCTTAAAAGGGAGGGGCTCGAGCCGGTCTACCGGCACGCGGCCAACAGCGCCGGCATACTGGACGTGCCCTCGTCATACTTTAACCTCGTAAGGCCCGGGCTCATCCTGTACGGGCTCTATCCCTCCCGGCACGTGCGGCGCCTTGAGGGGGTCCGGCCGGCGCTGACCTGGAAGGCCCGGCTCGCCCACGTCAAGGTGGTCGAGGCGGGGGCCTTCATAAGCTACGGGCGTACCTACCGGGCCTCGCGGAGCGAGCTCATCGGCACGGTGCCCGTGGGCTACGCCGACGGGTACAGTCGCCTGCTCTCCAACCGCGGCCGGGTGCTGCTGCGCGGGCGGAGCTTTCCGGTGGTGGGCCGCGTATGCATGGACCAGCTGATGGTCCGTCTGGAGGGCTTGGAGCCGCCTCCCGAGCCCGGCGAGGAGGTCGTGCTCCTCGGCGAGAGCGGGGAGGCGCGCTTTACCGCCGACGATATGGCCGAGTGCGTGGGGACCATCAACTACGAGGTGGTGTGTGCCATCGCCCGCCGAGTCCCCCGGCTGTACCTCAGGAAGGGAGTGCCCGTCGAGGTGAGGACCCTGTTGGGCACCCGACGGTGATACGGGGGTGTCGTAGATGTCTGACGTCGTCCGGATAACGGTCAACCTGCCCCGCTCGCTGCTGTGCGAGCTCGACGGCCTCGGCGGGACGCGGGATGAGGCCATCCGCCGGGCCGTGGAGTACTACCTGGCCGAGAGGCGGCACCGTCTCAGGGAGAGCCTCAGGCGGGGGTACGCCGAGATGGCCGAGCTCAATCTGAGCCTGGCCGAGGAGCTGGGGGTCCTGCCCCTTCCCGAGACTAGGCTGGCGGAGGGCGAGTGAGTTGGAGATCCGTCGGGGTGACGTGTTCTACGCCGACCTCAGCCCCGTGGTGGGCTCGGAGCAGGGCGGCGTGAGGCCCGTCCTGGTGATCCAGAACGACATCGGGAACCGGTACAGCCCGACAGTGATCATCTCCGCCATCACCTCCCAGATCGGGAAGGCCAAGCTGCCCATTCACGTGGAGCTTCCGGCCGCCGAGTACGGGCTGGAGAAGGACTCGGTCATCCTGCTGGAACAGCTGAGGACCATAGACAAGAGGCGCCTCAAGGAGAGGATCGCCCATCTCGAGGGGGAGGTGATGAGACGGGTCGATGAGGCCCTGGCCATCAGCGTAGGGCTCAAGGAGCTCTGAGGGCCACCAGAAAGGTGGTTTTTTTCTTTATGAGGAGGGGGAGAATGGGGAGACCGGTGATCGGGATTACCGCTGGGGTTGATGAGAAATACGAACGGTGCCAGATACCGCTGGCGTACATAGACGCCGTGCGCAGGGCCGGGGGCGTGCCGCTGTTGATCCCGCCCACCGGGGAGGGGTTCCCGCCGGAGCTCTTCGACGGGCTGCTCCTCACGGGCGGCGTGGACCTCGACCCGGCATATTACCGCGAAGAGCCCCGACCGGGGCTAGGGGCGATCTGCCCCGACCGGGACGGGACGGAGATCGAGCTCGTGCGAGTCGCCCTCGAGAGGGGCACGCCCCTCCTCGCCATATGCCGCGGCGTGCAGGTCCTGAACGTGGCGGCGGGGGGCGACCTGTACCAGGACCTCTCCTCGCGGCGGGGGGCGCTCAAACACTACCAGGACGCGCCCGGCTGGCATGCCTCCCACGGCGTGGCCATAGAGAGGGACAGCCTGCTCTGGCGGATCCTCCGGACGGAGGCCGCGCGGGTGAACTCCTTTCACCACCAGTCGGTGAGGCTGCTCGGGGCCGGCCTGGTGGCCACGGCGTATTCGCCCGACGGCGTGGTGGAGGCCCTGGAGGGCCGGCGGGGCTTCGTCCTCGGGGTGCAGTGGCACCCTGAGCGGATGTGGCCGCGCTGTCAGGAGTTCGAGCCCCTCTTCGGGGCCCTGGTGGCCGCTGCGGGGGGTGGTGAGATATGAGGGCCAGGGACCTCGGGCTGTTCGCTGACGAGCCGACGGGCCCCCACAACGCCATAACCGACGTCGCGGGGGTCAGGGTGGGCCACGTGACCCTGATCTCGGACGAGCCGGCCGTGGTGCGGACGGGGGTGACGGCTATAGTCCCCCGCGAGGACGTCTTTCACCGGAAGGTCACCGCGGCCGTCCACGTCATCAACGGTTACGGGAAGGCCACCGGGCTTGTGCAGATAGAGGAGACCGGGTACATCGAGACCCCCATAGTCCTGACCAACACCCTGTGCGTGGGACGGGCCGTGGACGGCCTCATCGGCTACATGCTCGAGGAGGTGCCCGGCATCGGCGAGGAGCTCGGCACGGTGAACCCGGTGGTGGCCGAGTGCAACGACGGGTACCTGAACCAGGCCAGATACCGGGCGGTGGAGCCGGGCCACGTGGCGGAGGCCGTGCGCCGGGCCCGCTCCGGGCCGGTGGAGGAGGGCTCCGTGGGCGCGGGGACCGGCATGACCTCCTTCCGGTTCAAGAGCGGCATCGGCACCGCCTCGCGGAAGCTGGGGGAACACACCCTCGGCGTCCTGGTGCTCGCCAACTTCGGCCGGCGGCGGGACCTCACCATCGCCGGGGTGCCCGTGGGGCGGGAGCTCGACGAGGGCCGGGACCGGGCCGACGACGGCTCGGCGGTGGTCATCCTGGCCACGGACGCCCCCTGTGAGTTCCGGCTGCTCGGCAGAGTGGCCCGGCGGGCCGTGGCCGGGCTGGTCCGGACGGGCTCAGCGCTGGCCCACGGCAGCGGCGACTTCGTCATCGCCTTCTCGACTAGAGCGCCGCGGCCGCTGGACGAGGCCGGCGAGCTGGTGGAGGGCCTCTTCCGGGCCGCGGCCGCGGCGACGGAGGAGGCTGTCCTGAACTCGCTCCTCGCGGCTCGCGACATGACCGGCTACCGGGGCCGGACCGTGCCGGCGCTGCCGCTGCAGGAAACGGTCCGCCTGTTGGAGAAGTATGGGCGGGGACAGGGGGGCCCTCAGGATTTCTGGTCACCCGCGGGCGACGCCTAGGGTGACTGAGGAGGAGGTACCTGCATGAGGACCAACGAGGACAAGCTGGTGACCGTGTCGGTTCTGGGGGAGGTCTCCTCGCCCAAGGTCAAGGTCCCCTATTACCGCGTCGGCCACGACGGGCAGGCCCGCATCACCCCCTTCACCGGCGGCATAACCTACAACGTCCGGGTGGGGGACAGGGCCCTGGGCTGGGCCGCGGACCACGTGGAGCCCGGCGCCAGCGTCAAGCACTCCGACGAGGGCGCCAACGGTGCCCTGAACCTCTTGGCCTGCGTGGGCAACGAGGCCGTGGTGGTCTCGGGGGACGCCAAGGGAGCCCGCGGCATCGTGACGGGAAAGCACGGCGGCATAGAGCACGTGCTGGTGGACTTCGCGCCGTCCGACCTCGAGAAGATGACCATCGGCGACAAGGTCCAGATACGGGCCCGGGGCCAGGGCCTTGAGCTCGAGGACTTCCCCGGCATCCGGGTGATGAACATCGACCCCGACTTCCTCGGGTGGATGGGCGTGGAGGTCTACGGGGCCAAGCTGCGGGTGCCGGTGGTCGGCATCGTGCCGGCTGAGCTCATGGGCTCGGGCATGGGGTCGCCCCTGTCGGAGTCGGGCGACTACGACATCACCACCCAGGACCCCGAGGTGCTGCGCGAGCACGGCCTTGAGGATCTGCGCCTGGGGGACGTGGTGGCCATCCGGGACATGTCGGGCTTTTACGGTTACTCCTACCGGCGCGGGTCGGTCATCATCGGGATCGTGGTCCACACCGACTCCTTCATCTCCGGCCACGGCCCGGGCGTGACCTGTCTCATGTCCTGTAACGACGGGGAGATAGAGCCCGTCAAAGTCGAGGGAGCCAACATAGCAGGGTACATCGAGGAGAAGAGGAAGAGCTGAAGGAGGTCTTGCCTTGTTAGCTATCAGGGGCGGTAAGGTGCTCACCGTAACCCAGGGCACCGTAGACGAGGGGACCGTCCTCATAGAGGACGGGAAGATCAAGGCCGTGGGCCGGGACCTGGAGGTCCCCGCTGACGCCGAGGTGATCGACGCCGGCGGCAAGTACGTGCTGCCCGGCTTCATCGACGCCCACGCCCACGTGGCCATCTGGGAGGAGGGCCACGGCTGGGAGGGTAACGACGTCAACGAGCTCACCGACCCGGTGACTCCGCACCTCAGGGCCGTGGACGCCATTAACCCCGCGGACGAGGGCTTGAGGGACGCCTTGAGCGCCGGGGTGACGGCCATCTGGTCGGCGCCGGGCAGCGGCAACGTCATCGGCGGCCAGGGGGTTGTGGTGAGGACCGCCGGCCGGACGGTGGAGGAGATGGTCGTGAAGGAGCCGGCGGGCGTGAAGGCGGCCTTCGGCGAGAACCCGAAGCGCGTGTATACCGAGAGGAAGAAGATGCCCACCACCCGCATGGGCATCGCCGCGGTCATGCGCACGGCCCTGGTCAAGGCCCAGAACTACATGGCGAAGCTGGAGCGCGCCGGCGACGACCCGGAGAAGAGGCCCGAGAGGGACCTGGCCATGGAGGCACTGGTGAAGGTCCTGAGGCGGGAGATGCCCCTCAGGACCCACGCCCACCGGGCCGACGACATCCTTACCGCCCTCCGCATCGCCGACGAGTTCGGCATCGACATGACCATCGAGCACTGTACGGAGGGGCACAAGATAGCGGATATCCTGGCCGAGAAGGGGGTCAAGGTGGTGGTCGGGCCCACCATCACCGCGCGGGTGAAGGTGGAGCTCAAGGACCGCACGCTGAAGACCCCGGCGGTGCTGGCCCGGGCGGGGGTACAGGTCTCCCTGATGACCGACCACCCGGTGATACCCATCCAGTACCTGCCGCTGATAGCCGGCCTGGCGGTCAGGGAGGGCATGCCGGAGGAGGAGGCGCTTAGGGCCATCACCATCAACGCCGCCGACATCTGCGGGGTGGCGGACCGCCTCGGGAGCCTAGAGGCGGGCAAGGACGCCGACCTGGTGATCTACGACGGGCACCCCTTCGAGACCAGGAGCCGCGCCCTTATGACCTTCGTCAGGGGACGGTTAGTCTACGAGTACAGGGGAGAATGACCATCTGGGGGAGGGGCCATGACGGCGAGGGATCAGCGACAACAGGCCTTCAGCTTCCTCGAGTCCGAGCAGGAGAGGTCCTGGCTCGATGATTTCGAGCCGGAGGCCCCGCCTACGGGGCCCTACGATCACATAGAGGACCTGGAGTCCCTGGCCCGGCTGGCGGTGGAGTGTGACAAGTGCGGTCTGCGCAGGGGCTGCCGGGGGGTAGTCTTCGGCGAGGGCGATCCCCACGCCGAGGTAATGTTCGTCGGCGAGGCCCCGGGGGCCACGGAAGATGAGCTCGGCCGGCCCTTCGTCGGCCGGGCCGGGCAGCTCCTGGACAGGATCCTCGCCGCAGCGGGGTTCTCCCGCCAGGAGGTATATATCACCAACACCTGCAAGTGCAGGCCGCCCAGCAACCGCACTCCCACGGCGGAGGAGGCCCGGGCGTGCAGGCCCTATCTCGACGCCCAGATCAGGCTTATAGACCCGGCGATCATAGTCTGTCTCGGGCGTCCGGCCGCGCAGAACATCATCGACCCCAACCTGAGGATAACTGAGGCCCGGGGTAAATGGCATACTATCGGTGGGAGGCTGGTCATGCCCACCTTCCATCCGGCGGCCCTGCTGAGAGACCCCGCCAAGAAGAGGCCGGTGTGGGAGGATTTCAAGGCCATCCGGGCGGCCTACGACCAGTTGAAGGGATAGAAGGGGGGGCGGGGTACCGGGGTAGCCTAACGGGCTTCCCTTTCCCCCGACTGCGATCGGATGTCCTCGAGGGCCTCGGAGTCGAGCTCCCTGGCCCGGCGCGCTATCTCCTGGCGGTCGAGGATCCCCTTCTCCACCAGGAGGTCGACCAGCGCCGCCAGGGCCAGGAGGTTGCGATAGTTGGCTTCCTTCACGTCGGCTAGGGAGGCGAAGATCTCGATTTTCTCTCGAGCGGTGATACGGGCCATGACTACCCCCCCCATGACTGGTGTTCACTAACCATTATCCGCCATTCCGCGGATTTTATACCCGCCTATGGGAAAAATATGCAGGGGATGACCATGGAGGTTACTCTTAGAGTCAGATCGCTCCAGGAGACGGAAGAGCTGGCCCGCAGATTGGCCCCGAACCTGGGCGCCGGCACGGTGGTGGCCCTGCGGGGCCCCCTGGGGGTCGGCAAGACCACCTTCACCAGGGCCCTTCTCAGGGCCCTCGGAGTTGGGGGGCGGATCACCAGCCCGAGCTTCAACATCGTCAAGGAGTACATGGCGGGCGACCTGGAGATATATCACATGGACGTATACCGCCTCGAGGGGCCGGAGGACCTCGGGGACCTCGACGTCGACCGGTACCTCTATGGCGACGGCCTCACGGTGGTGGAGTGGGCCGATCGGGTGGCGGAGGCCCTGCCCCCGGAGTATCTATCGGTGAGCATGGACTACGACACCGCGGGCGGGAACCCCGAGGGCCGCATCATGGTCCTGAGGGGGAGCAGCGCGCTCCTGGAGGGGGTGGGGCGGGGATGATCGTGCTGGGCATAGATACCTCCACGGACGTCCTGGGGGTGGCCCTGGTCGCGGAGGACGAGACCCGCTTCTCCTCTAGCACCCGCGGTCGGTACATCCACTCCGAGCGGCTGTTCCCGGCCATCGACTCGGCCCTGGAGCGGGCGGGCGTGGCCAAGGGGGACGTGGACCTCCTGGCCGTGGCGGTGGGGCCCGGCTCCTTCACCGGCATCAGGATAGGCATGGCCGCCGCCAAGGCCCTGGCCTACGCCCTGCAGATCCCGGTGGTGGGGGTGTCCACGGCCGACGTCCTGGCCCAGCCGCTCGGTGACGAGGGATGGGCCTGCCCGGTGATCACCGCGCGGCGAGGAGAGGTCTACTGGCGTCTGTACAGGGATGGGCGGGCCGTCGGGGACCACCGCGCGGGGCCCGAGGAGGAGCTCCTGGCCTCTCTGGCCGGGAGGGGGCCGGTGGTGTTCACGGGGGATCGCGCCGCGGAGCCGGCCTTCAGGCGGGCCGCGCGGGCGCGCCTCGGCGAGGACGCCTCCTTCGTCGAGCCCTCCCTCTGTCATCCTCAGGCGACGGCCCTGTGCCGTCTCGGCCTCGAGGCCTACCGGAGAGGTGAGCCCAGTGATCCCCTCTCCCTGCGGCCGGTCTACGTCAGGCGGTCGCAGGCCGAGGTCCTGTGGGAGGCGAGACGACGTGGCTAGGCCCGAGTCCTCCATCGGCGGCGAAGAAGAGGTGCGCATCCTGCCCATGGGCCTCAAGGACCTGCCCGGCGTCCTGGCCATCGAGGAGGTCTCCTTCCCCACGCCCTGGTCCGCGCGCACCTTCACGGCAGAGCTCACCCAGAACCTCTGCGCCTGTTATATCGTCGCCCGGGCCGGCGACGAGGTGGTGGGTTACGCCGGAATGTGGGTGCTCTTGGACGAGGCCCACGTCACCAACATCGCGGTACACCCCGGCTGGAGGGGCAAGGGCATCGGCGAACGGCTCATGCGCGAGCTCATGAGACGGGCGCTACAGCGCGGGGCGCGCCGGGCGACCCTCGAGGTGCGCAAGTCCAACGCCGTGGCCCGGCGGCTCTACGAGAGGCTGGGATTCGAGGTCCGCGGCGTGCGCAAGGGGTACTACACCGACACCAGGGAAGATGCCATCCTGATGTGGCACGAGGACATCGAGAGATTGGGGGAGAGAGAGTGGACGGAGTGATCCTGGGCCTTGAGACCTCTTGCGACGAGACCGCCGCCGCCGTGGTCACGCCCGAGCTCGAGGTCCTCTCCAACGTCATCTCCTCCCAGGTGGAAGTTCACGCCAAGTACGGCGGGGTGGTGCCAGAGCTCGCCTCCCGCAAGCACTTGGAGAACATAATGGTGGTGGTGCAGAGGGCCCTGGAGGAGGCCGGCGTGTCCCTCGAGGACGTGGGCTGCGTGGCCGTGACCTACGGGCCGGGCCTGGTGGGGGCCCTGCTGGTCGGGGTCTCCGCGGCCAAGGGGCTGGCCTACGGCCTCGGCGTGCCCCTGGTGGGCGTGAACCACCTCCAGGGGCATATATACTCCGGGTTTTTGGCCGACCGTCCCCCCGACAGGTGGCCGCTGGTCTGCCTGGTGGTATCCGGGGGACACACGGACCTGGTGCTCATGGAGGGCCACGGCCGGTTCCGGCTGCTGGGGTCCACCCGGGACGACGCGGCCGGGGAGGCCTTCGACAAGGCGGCCCGCACCCTGGGCCTGGGGTATCCTGGCGGGCCCGCCATCGACGCCCTGGCCCGCAGGGGCGATCCCGGGGCGGTCTCCTTCCCCCGCGCCTACCTCGAGCCGGGCAGCCTGGACTTCAGCTTCAGCGGCCTCAAGACCGCCGTGCTCTTGTACGTGAGGGAGCACCCCGAGACGCCGCCGGAGGACGTCGCCGCGGCCTTCGAGAGGGCGGTGGTCGACGTCCTGGTGGATAAGACCTTCGCGGCCGCGAGGAGATACGGCGCCGGCGGGGTGGTCCTGGCCGGCGGCGTGGCGGCCAACACGGGCCTGCGCGAGGCCTTTATCGCCCGGTCGGAGGCCGAGGGGCTGCCCCTGGTCATACCGGCCCTGGAGTACTGCACCGACAACGCGGCCATGATCGCCGCCTGCGGCTGGCACCGCTTCCGGAGGGGCGCGCGGGACGGCTTGGACCTCGACGCGGTGCCGGGCCTGGAACTGGAGGAGGGTTGTTGATGGCGAGGCGGTTGGAGAGGCACCCGGTGAAGAGCGGCAACTCCCTGCATCTCTGGTGGAGGGTGGTGAACCCCCTGGTGGTGGTCAGGAACTTCATCCTCATCTACCTGGCCAGGATAACGCCCTCCCTCAGGCTCAAGCGGGTCATGTACAGGATGACGGGGATGAAGGTGGGGCCCGGGGTCTCCTTCGGGCTCATGGCCATGGTGGACATCTTCTTCCCCTCGTTGATCGAGATAGGGCGGGATTCGGTCATCGGCTACAACGCCACCCTGCTGGCCCACGAGTTCCTGGTAGAGGAGTGGCGGACGGGACGGGTGGTCATCGGGCCGCGGGTCATGATCGGGGCCAACGCCACCATCCTCCCCGGGGTGACCATCGGGGAGGGCGCCAAGGTGGGCGCCGGCGCCGTGGTGACCTCCGATGTCCCGCCGGGCGCCACCGTGGTGGGGGTGCCCGCCAGGGTCATAGACGATACCGCATAAAACCCCCCCTCCTCCCGCATGCTAGAGTAGCGGAGGGGGGTTTTTATGTCCCAGGGAGGCCAGCAAGAGGAGAGGAACAACAGGTGGTGGGACCCGGACCGGCTGAGACGGCTCTGGTCCAGGGTGCCGCTTGACGGCCTTCGCAGCCGTCTTCAGGGCTTCGAACTCCATGAGTTCCTGGCGGAGCTGCGGCGAAACAGGCTCTGGCAGGTGGTGGGCGCCCTGAGCGCCTTCCTGCTTCTGCTCCTCGTCCTCACCCCCCTTGTCGACGCGCCGCTGCGGAAACCCCTTCCCGACAGGCTGCAGGTGACGGGCTTCTTCGAGAACTCCGCCGGGGGGATGTACGTAGACTCCTTTCCCTCCCTGCAGAACAGGGCTGACGACCTCGACATCGTCAACGGCTTCTGGTACTCCCTCGGCCCCGACGGCGAGCTGGCGATAGAGCGGCCGCGGAAAGAGGTGCTCGAGTTCGCGCGTAGGGCGGGCCTTGAGGTCTACGCCCTGTTCCACGACAAGAGGGCGGGGGAGCGCACCCTGGCCTTCCTGGACAGCCCCGGAGGGCGCAGCAAGGCCGTTGAATCCATCCTGGCCGCCGTGGAGGACCTCTCCTACGACGGCATCACCATCGACTTCGTCGACCTGCGTCCGGACCAGGGGGAGGAGTTCGTCCTCTTCCTGCGGGAGCTCAGGGCCTCCCTGCCGAGACGGGTGACGCTCTCGGTCGCCGTCCCGCCCAAGGAGGACCTGCCCGAGGAGCGGCACGCCGCCTACGACTACGCCAAGATCGCCTCTTACGCGGACTACCTGATCCTGATGGCCATCGACCGCCACAACCCCCTCACCGGCCCGGGTCCCATCGCCCCCGTGCCCTGGGTCCGCTCCAGCATCCAGGACGCGCTGGGTAGGGGAGTGGGGCCGCACAAGCTGGTGCTGGCCGTGGGGCTTTATGGGTACGATTGGCCCGTCAAAGCCCAGCAGGGCACGGTCCAGTACCTCCCCCTGAAGGACGTTTTAGCCCGGGCGGAGGAGGTGGGCGCCGGGATAGAGGAGGACGAGGAGAGCCAGAACTCCTACTTCCGCTACGAGCGGCTGGGCATCCAGAGGGTGGTCTGGTTCCCCGACCGCGAGGACGTCCACGCCTTCATCGACATGGCCGCGGAGGCCCGCCTGAGGGGGATAGCCTTCTGGCGGCTCGGCTTTGAGACCGACGAGGTGTGGGAGATCGTCCGCCAGAACATCCCCGTCAACAGGTGATGAGATGGCCCGGAGCCCCCTTCCTTCTTGAAGGGGGTTTTTGGTTTATGTTATCCTAAGGGAAACCAGGAGGGGCGACAGGAGGGGTTCGACGTGGTAGAGGACAGGTTTCAGAGGGAGGGGCTGACCTTCGATGACGTGCTGTTGGTGCCCGCTTATTCGGAGGTCCTGCCCCGGGATGTTGACGTATCCACTAGGCTCACGCGCGGCATCAGGCTCAATATTCCCCTCGTGAGCGCGGGGATGGACACCGTGACCGAGTCCCGCATGGCCATCGCCATTGCCCGGGAGGGCGGCATCGGCGTCATCCATAAGAACCTCCCTATTCCCAGGCAGGCCGCCGAGGTCGACAAGGTGAAGAGGTCTGAGCACGGGGTCATCACCGACCCCTTTTCGCTTACCCCCGACCACACCATCGCCGACGCCGACGAGCTCATGGCCCGGTACCGCATCTCCGGGGTGCCCATCGTGGAGGGCGCCCGGCTGGTCGGGATCATCACCAACCGCGACGTCAGGTTCGTGGAGGACTTCAGCCGGCCCATCAAGGAGGTCATGACCACCGAGGGGCTGGTCACCGCGCCGGTGGGGACGACCCTCAAGGAGGCCAAGGAGATCCTCCAAAAGCACAAGATCGAGAAGCTCCCCCTCGTCGACGAGCACTTCAACCTCAAGGGGCTTATCACCATCAAGGACATCGAGAAGGCCAAACGCTACCCCAACGCCGCCAAGGACGAGAAGGGGCGGCTCCTGGTCGGGGCCGCTGTGGGGGTCTCCGCGGACCTCGACGAGCGGGTTGAGGCCCTGGTCAACGCCGGGGTGGACGTCATCGTGGTGGACACGGCCCACGGCCACTCCGCCGGCGTGCTGCGGACGGTGCGACGCATCAAGAAGAGGTACCCCGACCTCCAGATCATAGCGGGCAACGTGGCCACCCGTGAGGGCGCCCGGGCCCTGGTGGAGGCCGGGGCGGACGGGGTCAAGGTGGGGGTCGGCCCCGGGTCCATCTGTACCACCCGCGTGGTGGCCGGCATCGGCGTGCCCCAGATAACCGCCATCGTGGACAGCGTCAGCGGGGCCGGGGACGTCCCCGTTATCGCCGACGGCGGCATCCGGTTCTCGGGTGACATCACCAAGGCCATCGCGGCCGGGGCGTCCTCCGTCATGATCGGCAGCCTCTTCGCCGGGACCGAGGAGAGCCCCGGCGAGCTGGAGATCTTCCAGGGGAGGTCCTTCAAGGTCTACCGCGGCATGGGCTCCCTCGGCGCCATGAAAGAGGGCAGCCGCGACCGCTACTTCCAGGAGAACGTCCATAAGCTCGTCCCGGAGGGCCTGGAGGGCCGCGTGCCCTACCGGGGCCCCCTCTCCGAGACGGTCTACCAGCTGGTGGGAGGCCTCAGGGCCGGCATGGGCTACTGCGGCGTGAGGAACATCGAGGAGCTGCGCACCCGCACCACCTTCATCCGGATAACCAACGCCGGCCTCAGGGAGAGCCACGCCCACGATATCCAGATCACCAAGGAGGCCCCGAACTACAGCCTCGACCGCTGACCGGGGGGAGACCCATGGGCGCGCTGGCCTTTCGCAGGATGACGGCCGGGGACAGGGACCGGGTCCTCGAGATGCTCCGGGCCTTCGAGGACGATTACCTCCCGAGGGTCCTCGACAGCTGGCTCCATCAGGAGCCCGGGGGCTGCTACCTGGCCGAAGAGGAGGGGCGCGTGATCGCCTTCGCCAGCATTCACTTTCCCCTTCCCGGCGAGGCCTGGCTCAGGGGCATGCGGGTGCACCCATCGGCGCAGGGGAGGGGCGCGGGGACGGCTTTCTCCCGGTTTCAGGTCGAGGAGGCGCGTCGCCTCGGGGCGCACGTGGTGCGCCTGGGGACCTCCTACAAAAACCGCGCCGTCCACAGGATGATAGGCGAGAAGCTGCGCTTTGAGCTCATCGCCCGCTGGTGTTTCTCCCCCGGTCCTCCCCCCGACGGCCGGAGGGCGCAAGGCGTCAGGGCGGCTACCCGGCAGGACTCTGACGCCCTGGAGGAGTTCCTCCGCGAGCTCGAGAGGCGCGGGGCCCTCTTCCCCTACAGGAGCGTCGGCTCGCCCTGGCAAATGGCCTCCTTCAGGCCCGAGCACGCCGGTAGGTGCCTCGAGGAGGGGGAGGTCCTCCTCCGCGAGAGCCCGCAGGGGATCACCGGCATGGCCATCGCCATCCCCTACCAGCGGGAGGGGAAGAACTACCTCGGCCTCACCTACCTCGCCGGGGACGAGGAGTCGCTCGACCAGATCCTCGCCCATCTCCCGGCCTTGGCCCGTCGGAGGGGCCTGGCCGGCCTCAGCTACTCGCTTCCCGAGCCGCAGTACCGGCGCGTGGCCCGGGGGCCCGCGGAGTGGGTGATGCTGGTCTATGAGATGAAGGTCTAATATATATGTCGATAGGGCTGGTGAGGGGGAATAAGATGGCCTTCTAAGCCCGATGCACCAGGGGGCTCTTCATCGCCACTCGTCCCCAGTTATATCAACGACGGGCTTGGAGAACACAGGCTCGCTAAGCACCTTCCCTCGTCCTTTGTGCCCCCTGGCCCTAGCCCTCTGGTCCCTGAAGGCCACCTTCTTCCGGGTGGTCATTATCCTGTTCGCGATTACCTGCCGCAGGAGCGAGGGCCCCGCGTCGGCGCGGGGCCCTCATCAAGTGCCCTCTACTCAGGCAGCACCTGATCGAACTGGTCCAGGAAGGACTCGGCCTCTGCCAGAAGGGCCCTGGCGTAACCGATGTTGTGGACTCCCAGGCTGCGGTCGCTCTCCACGAGGCTCACGTTGGTGAAGGCCTTGTTGTACAGCTCCTTGGCCTGGGAGACGTCCTTGCCGGCCTCCTCGGCCTGCTTCCACCGCTGCTGGGCGTCGGTCAGCCTGGGCTTGATCTCGTCCAGGGTCGACATGATCTCGTCCTGCCAGCCGTCGATGATGGCCTGACGGTTCTCCTGGCTGGCGCCTTTGTGACAGACCGTACAGGAGTCCGGCATCTCGTACTGCATGCCCTCGCGGGGCAGGATCACTTTGAAGGTGTGGTTAGAGATGTCGTAGGGTACGGCGCTGGTGGCCACCTTCACCATATGGCAGTCCACGCAGGTCACGCCGGCCTGCTGGTGGAAGGAGGGGGCGTCCTCCACGCCGTAGCCGCCGATGCCCAGGAACAGCTCCTTTTGTCCGTGATGGATCGCCTCGCCGGCCGGGAACTTCTCCTCGCGCAGGCCGCCGTTATGGCAGGTGGTGCAGATCTCCTCCCGCTTTAACCTGAGCTGAGGCGACTCCTTCCCGTTACCGTGGGTGGTGTGGCAGACCACGCAGGTCACCGAGAACTTGGCCGTGTCCAGGGTCGGCTTGGCGTCCTCCTCGGCCAGGCGGTAGTCGGCCGAGTGGCAGTTCAGGCAGAAGTCCTGGGCGTGGTCGTTCTCGGTGAGGGTGCCCAGGGCCGTGGCGTGGTCGCTCCGGGTCCAGTCCAGGTACTGTTGCCGATTCTGCCTGGACATGGCGTTACCCCAGAAGGCGTCGGTGTTCTCACCGGCCTTAACCTCGACGGGCTCGAAGACGTCGCTCAGGTCATCGCCCGGGCGGTAGTCGATGGGGAAGCCGAACTTGCCGTCGGGGGTCTTCCCCCTGGTGTGGCAGGCCCCGCAGACCTGGGAGTCCACCGAGCCGAAGATCTGGTCGGGGTCGCCGCCCCCCGCCACGTGCAGGCTGCCGGGGCCGTGGCAGGCCTCACAGCCCACGCCGGGGTCCACCCAGGTGAGCTCCTCGGGGTCAAAGCCGGTGGTGTGGCAGCCGGCGCAGTTGGTGTCCCACGCCCGCTCGGGCTTCTTCCAGTCGTCGGGGTGGTAATCGGCCCATTCCTCGGTCTCCACTATCCACTGTTTGGGAAGGATGAAGAAGTGGTCCCCCTCCCTGACCAGGAACTGCTGCCTCCACTTGCTGCCGACGGTGTAGTCAGCCTCGTCGGCCTTGAAGGCCTCGTTCTTCTCGAAGTCCGCTACGACGGCGCCCTCCTTATCGACGTCCTGGAGCATCTTGGGGTGAAGGGTCTTGGCCCAGCCCTCGTAGATGTCGCCGTGACAGGTCTTACACCGTTCCGAGCCCACGAAGGTGGCCACCTGAGGCTCCTCGTCCGCGGGCGGACCCTCCCTCCTGAAGAAGGGGCACCCGGCCGCGGTCAACATGACGAACAGGGTTAGGGCCAACAGTGCTCCCATGAGAAAGTATCTCCTCTTATTACTCATGCCCGACCTCCTCCGATGAAAGTCCTTCCACGCCTTCTCTATTTAGGTTGTCTTTCGGCGGGCGCGGCTATGAATAGCCGGGGCGGGAATATTCTGCCAACTCTTGGCAGCCCATGCCCCGGTGAAGTATAATCTACCTAGGCAGCTACTGGGAGGTAAGGCTCATGCTACGAAGGACTACGGCGGCTCTGATGATCGTGTTGCTGGCCTTGTGGTTGACGGTGGCCTGCGGGGGGCAGGAGGGCGAGGAAGTCACCCCGCCCGAGGAGGAAGAGAGCGTGGAGATAACCCTGTACTTCCCCGACGATCAGGCCGAGAGGTTGAGCGCCGAGACCAGGCGGGTGAAGCTCGACGGCGAGGAGATCCCCTACGTGGTGATCAGGGAGCTGCTCAAGGGACCCGAGTCGCCCGACCTCCTGGCCTCCATCCCCGCCTCAGCGAGGCTCCTGGCGGTGACCGTCAGGGACGGGATCGCCTACGTCAACTTCTCCTCGGAGCTCCGCACCGAGCACTGGGGCGGCTCCACCGGCGAGATCATGACCGTGTACTCCATAGTCAACTCCCTCACCGAACTGCCCGAGATCGAGAGGGTGAAGATATTGGTGGAGGGGGAGACGGTGGACACGCTGGCCGGTCACCTGGACCTCACGGAGCCCCTGGCCAGGGACGAGAGCTTGTTGAAGTAGCGAAGGCTAGGGGCACCGCGGGATGGGCAGGAAAAGGCACCGCCGACGGTGAAGTGAAACACGTCGGCGGTATTTTTCATACATCCCAAATTTCGACGCCAGGGCCCCAAGCGCCACGGAGGGCCGTCTTCATCATGGCGAGAGGTCCATCCTGCCCGTCGCATGAGGCGCGGGGTGAGGCAGGCTCTAGGCCGAGGTCTAGAGCCCCGTCGCGACGCGGGCCATCCCGGTGTCCTCTGCGCGCACGGGGGCCGGCCTGCGTCGGGGAGTGGCCGGTTCAGGGCCGTGGTAAGCTAGGTCCGGCGGAGACGGCAGGGGGTATTCGCCTGCTCCAATATTTCCCCACCGGCTTCGAACCTCCGCCGGGGGGCTTTACCTCTCACCGCCAAGATACCGGAGCTCAAGGTGTGCGTGGCCCGGGTCGAGAGGGTAGGCTAGACGAGGAGGTATGCACAATGCCCAACACACAGGAGCTACGTTCGCAGCAGGATAATAACGAGGCGGCCGGCTCCGACGGCCAGGTCGACCTGAGGCCCCGCGGCAGGCACGTCATCAAGGTCTGCGTGGGGGGCTGTCGGGGTGAGGGAGGAGAGCAGATCCTCGAGGCTCTGAGCGAGGAGCTGGGCATCGGGCCCGGGGAGACCACCGAGGACCGGCGGTTTACCCTGGAGACCGCGGAGTGTCTCGATGCCTGCGACCGGGCGCCGGCCGTGATGATCGACGACCAGATCTTCGGCAGGTTGACGCCCGAGGAGGCCGTCAGGCTGCTCGAGAGGTTCGAATAAGGCGAGAGCGGGGCCCGTCGAGGACGGGCCCCTCTGGCGGATGGGAGGCGTGCAGTGAGCTGTTCTGTGAAGCGGACCGTCGAGGTCCTGCGCGTAGACCGACACGGCCTTCGCAGGGCCCCCGATGAGGTGGCCGTGGAGCATCCCCTGACGGTCAGCGTAGCTGACGTGGAGGTGGCCACCCTCTTGTGCAGCCCCTCCCACGTCGAGGACTTGGTGGTGGGCTTTCTCTTCTCGGAGGGCTTCATCGGGGGACCGGAGGAGGTGGTCTCCCTCCACCACGACCCCGACGCCGCACGGGTCGCGGTGGAGCTGGAGGGCCCGCTGCCCTCGGCGCGGCGGGTGGTGACCAGCGGCTGCGGCGCCCGCGGGACCCTCAGGGCCGAGGGCCTGCCCCGACGGGTGGAGGCGGAGCTGGTGGTGGGGGTCTCCGAGCTCGTGGAGGCCATGACGGAGCTACACCGCAGCGGCCGACTCTTCGAGGCCACGGGGGCGGTCCACTCGGCCGGCCTGGCCCGCGGGGGAAGGGTTCTGCTGGTGCGCGAGGACGTGGGACGGCACAACGCCGTGGATAAGGTCGTGGGGGCGGCCCTGCGGTCGGGCCTCGAGCCGGGCCAGCTGGTGCTGCTGTCCAGCGGCCGGCTGTCGTCGGAGATGGTCTTGAAGGCGGCCAGACTCGGGGCGCCGGTGGTGGCCTCGCGGGCCGCGCCGACGGACCTGGCGGTTGAGCTGGCCGAGAGGCTGGGGGTCACTTTAATCGGCTTTCTGAGAGGGCTCAAGATGAACCTTTACGCCAATCCCGAGCGGATCAGGGGGGAGAAGTGATGACCAGAAGCGTGATCGTGAGCGCCGTGCGGACCGCCTTCGGGGCCTACGGCAAGTCGCTCAAGGACGTGCCGGCGACGGACCTCGGGGCCATCGTCATCAGGGAGGCGGTCGCCAGGGCGGGGATCGAGGGCGGCATGGTGGACAACGTCTTCATGGGCATGGTGGTGCAGGCCGGCGCGGGCCAGATCCCCTCGCGGCAGGCCACCATCAAGGCGGGCCTCCCCGTGGAGGTCCCCTCGGACACCATCAACAAGGTCTGCGCCTCCAGCCTGAGGGCCGTGAACCTGGCCGACGCCCTGATACGGGCCGGCGACGCCCACATCATAGTGGCGGGGGGCATGGAGAACATGAGCCGCGTCCCCTATTACGTCGAGGGCGCGCGCTGGGGCTACCGCATGGGCGACGGTAAACTAGTTGACGGCATGATAAAGGACGGCCTGTGGTGCGCCTTCGGCGACTGTCACATGGGGGTACACGGCTCCCGCGTGGCCGCCGAGTTCGAGATCAGCCGGCAGGCTCAGGACGAGTGGGCCTACCGCAGCCAGATGCGGGCCGTGGCCGCCATCGAGAAGGGCCTCTTCAAGGAGGAGATAGTCCCCGTGGAGGTGCCCCAGCGCAAGGGGCCGCCCGTGACCTTCGACACCGACGAGCAGCCGAGGCCCGACACCACCCTGGAGAAGCTGGCGGCTCTTAGGCCGGTCTTCGAGGAGGACGGCACCGTCACCGCGGGCAACGCGCCGGGGATCAACGATGGCGCCTCGGCCCTGGTGGTCATGTCCGAGGACAAGGCCCGCGAGCTCGGGATCGAGCCCCTGGCCACCATCGTCTCCCAGGGCACGGCCTCGGCGGAGCCGCCCTACCTGGCCACGGTGCCGGCCCTGGCGGCGAAGGTGGCCCTGGAGCGGGCGGGGCTCACCGCCGACGACCTGGCCGTGATCGAGGTCAACGAGGCCTTCGCCGCGGTCGCCCTGACCAGCATCAAGATCGGCGGCTGGGACCCCGAGAAGGTCAACCCCAACGGCGGCGCCATAGCCCTCGGCCACCCCATAGGCGCCAGCGGCGGGAGGATCCTGATGACGCTCATCTACGAGCTGCGCCGCAGGGGCGGCGGGTACGGCCTGGCGACCATATGCTCCGGGGCGGCCCAGGGCGAGGCGACGGTAGTCAAGGTCGAATAAGGGGCGAGGTGATATGCACATGGAGGTCAGGAAGGTCTTGGTGGTCGGCGCCGGGCAGATGGGCTCGGGTATAGCCCAGGTCTCGGCCGCCGCGGGGCTAGAGGTCTACCTGCGGGACCTCACGGAGGAGCTGGTGGACAAGGGGCTCGGGAAGATCGAACGGTTCCTGGCGAAGAGCGTCGAGAAGGGCAAGCTGGAGGACGCCGAGAGGGAGGCCATCCTCTCCCGCATCCACGGCACGGTGGACCTCGAGGTAGCCGCCGAGGTGGACCTGGTCATCGAGGCCGTGGTCGAGAACCTGGAGGTCAAGGGGGAGCTCTTCCGGGAGCTGGACGGGATATGTCCGAAGCGGACCATCCTGGCCAGCAACACGTCCTCCCTCCCCATCACCCGGCTGGCCGCGGCGACTGAGAGGCCCGACCGGTTCATAGGCATGCATTTCATGAACCCCGTGCCCCTCATGAAGCTGGTGGAGATAATCAGGGGCATGGCCACCTCCGACGATACCTTCCGGACGGTGGAGGAGCTCGCGCGGCGGATGGGCAAGACGCCGGTGGAGGTCAACGACTACCCCGGCTTCATCTCCAACCGCCTGCTGATGCCCATGATCAACGAGGCGGCCTACTGCCTCATGGAGAAGGTGGCCAGCGCCGAGGACATCGACACGGTGATGCGTCTGGGGATGAACCACCCCATGGGCCCGCTGGCCCTGGCCGACCTCATCGGGCTGGATACGTGTTTGGCCATTATGGAGGTGCTGTACGAGGGGTTCGGGGACCCCAAGTACCGGCCCTGTCCCCTCCTCCGGAAGATGGTCGACGCCGGGTATCTAGGTCGGAAGACCGGCAGGGGTTTCTACGTCTACGATTGATCGGCGAGGAGGTATAACGGTGCAGTACATAAAGCTGTCCAGAAGGGGCCGCGTGGGCATCGTGACCATCGACAGGCCGGAGGCCCTGAACGCGCTGAACCCCCAGGTCCTGGACGAGCTCGGCGAGGCGGTGGAGGAGTTCGCCGCCGACCCCGGGGTCGATGTCCTGGTGATCACCGGGGCGGGGGAGAAGGCCTTCGTGGCCGGCGCGGATATCAAGGCCATGCGGGACATGACGCCGCTTGAGGCCAGGGAGTTCGCCCGCAAGGGCCAGAGGGTCCTCTTCGCCCTTGAGAGCTGCCCCAAGCCCGTCATCGCCGCCGTGAACGGCTACGCCCTGGGCGGCGGCTGCGAGCTGGCCCTGGCCTGCGACTTGAGGTACGCCTCAGAGAGGGCCGTCTTCGGCCAGCCCGAGGTCAAGCTGGGCGTGCCGCCCGGCTTCGGGGGGACCCAGAGGCTGCCCCGGCTGGTCGGCAGGGCCCGGGCCAAGGAGATGATCTTCACGGGCGACAACGTAGACGCGCGACAGGCCGAGGCCATGGGCCTGGTCAACGCGGTCTTCCCCGCCGAGGAGCTCATGGAGCGGGTGCTGGAGGTGGCGGAGAGGATCGCCTCCCGCGGCCAGCTGGCCGTGCGGGCCGCTAAGGCCGCCATCAACCGCGGCACGGAGGTGGACCTCGTCGCCGGCTGCGACTACGAGGCGGAGGCCTTCGCCCTCTGCTTCGCCACCGAGGACCAGAAAGAGGGCATGTCCGCCTTCATTGACAAGAGAAGGCCCCAGTTCAAGGGTAAATAGATGGGAGGAGCGCTAGTATTGGCAGGATACCTTGAGGTCATCTGCGGCAGCATGTTCTCGGGCAAGTCGGAGGAGCTCATCAGAAGGGTCAAGAGGGTGGTCATCGCCAGGAAGAGGGTGGCGGTGTTCAAGCCGGCGCTGGACGACAGGTACGGCGCGCGGGCCGTGAACTCCCACGACGGCAACAGCCTCGAGGCCCACGCCGTGCCCCACGAGGAGCCCGACCAGGTCCTGAGGATCGCCCGGCAGGAGGGCGCGGAGGTGGTGGCCGTGGACGAGGCCCAGTTCTTCTCGCCGGGCATTGTCGATGTGGTGATGACCCTGGTGGAGGAGGACAGGCGGGTCATCGTCGCCGGGCTGGACATGGACTTCGCGGGCCGCCCCTTCGGCAGTATCCCCACCCTCATGGCCCTGGCCGATGAGGTATCTAAGCTCAAGGCCATCTGCGTCGTCTGCGGCCGCCCGGCCACCTACAACCAACGCCTCATCGACGGCAAGCCGGCCCGAAAGAAGGATCCGTTGATCGTCATCGGGGGGCAGGAGCGCTATGAGGCCCGCTGCCGGGACTGCTACCAATGGCCCGAATGATGTGATATATTTAGATTAACGAATTAGTTACGGCAGAAGAAGGTGCGTACGTGGCTCCCATCGACGATGGCCCTCCCGACTTAACCAGCATGAACCTACGCAGCAGCGTGGCGGCCCTGGCCGTGCCGGCCGTCCTCAGGATGCTCCTTCAGACCTTGGTGGGCATCGCCGCCCTGATGATCGTCGGACGCTTGAGCCCCGAGGCCATCGCCGCCGTCGGGCTGGGCAACAGGGTCATGTTCTTCCTGATAGGCTCCCTGACCGCGCTCACCGTGGGTTCCACGGCCCTCGTGGCCAAGTACACGGGGGCCGGTGACGCTGAGGAGGTCAGCCGCGTGGCCGGCCAGTCTCTGCTCCTCGCCCTCCTGGCCGGCGGCGTCATCGCCCTCGCGGGCATCCTGCTGGCCGAGCCCATCATGCGGGCGATGGTGGCCCTGCAGGAGGACGTGGACCTCGAGGTGGTCCACCTAGGCGCCGTCTACATCCGCTGGCTGGTCGGGTCCATGTTCCTGGCCATCGTGCTGTTCATGTCCAACGCCATCTTTCAGGGGGCGGGGGACATGAGGACCCCCCTGTACATCATGGCCGCGGTCAACGTCCTCAACGTGGCCCTGGCCTACGCCCTGGTCCTCGGGCCGGGGCCTCTGCCCTCCTTCGGCGTGGCCGGGGCCGGCATGGCCGGGGCGGTGGCTAGAACGGCGGGCGGCGTGGTGGCCCTGGCGCTGCTGCTGAGGGGCCGGTCCGGCGTCAAGCTGCGGGCCGGGGACGTGTTCTCCTTCAGGCCAGAGGTGATGTCGGAGATCCTGCGCATCGGCCTGCCCTCGGCCGTGGAGAACATGATCCGCCAGAGCTCGCAGGTGATCTACACCGTCCTGATAGCGGGGCTGGGCACGGTTTCCATCGCTGCCAACGCCATCACCATGAGCGCGCTGTCTCTGTCCTTTATGCCGGGCTTCGGCTTCGGCCTGGCGGCGACCGCGCTGGTGGGCCAGAATCTGGGGGCCGCCAAGCCAGATAGGGCCGAGGCCAGCGGCTACGAGGCCCTACGCTGGTGTCTCTATTTGATGAGCCTGCTGGGCGTCCTCTTCTTCCTCTTCCCCTCCTTCATCGTGGGGCTGTACACGGACGACCCGGCGGTCATCGACCTGGCCTCGAGCTGCCTGCGCGTCATCGCCGTGGCTCAGCCCTTCCTGGCGGTGATCATGACCCTGTCCGGGGGGCTGCGCGGCGCGGGCGACACGAGGTGGGTGATGTACGTCACCGCGGCCGGGAACTGGGGCATCCGGCTGGTAGGGGCGTGGCTCATCGGGTTCAGGCTGGGCATGGGCCTGGTCGGTGTATGGGTGGCCATGGCCCTGGACCAGGCCTTCCGGGCGGGTCTCATCGCCCTGCGCTTCCGGTCCGGCCGGTGGAAGACGGCCTTGGAGGCGCGGGGAAGGGTTTCTGAGGTTTGAGGAGAATACTATAGGGAAAAGTAAATCGACTCCGAGCCGTCAGGCCTAAGGCTCAGGGCTATGGCCAGCGGCCGGGGCCACGCTGTCGTGGCCGAGGGTTCGCCGGGAAACCGGAGGGCCTCCCGCGTTCGGAAAGGAGTGTTTGAGGTCACAGGCGTCCGGAGGCGGGCGCCTTGAGGTTTGTAGGGGGGATCCACGTGACCAAGGAGGCTTCCTTGGAGAAGAAAGTCCAAGAGGCAGCGAAGCAAGGAAGGCTGGCCTGCGCCGTGGCCCTGAGGCTGGCCGATGAGCTTGGCGTTCCGCCGCGGGAGATCGGCCGGGCGGCGGACCGGCTGGGCATCAAGATCGTGGGCTGTCAGCTCGGGTGTTTCGGCTGATGATGGGTTTTAACAGGTATCTAATGGCGGTGGTTTTCGCCCTCGCCCTGCTGGCCGTGGGCTGTTCCTCCGCGCCCGAGGAGCTGGTGCTGGCCACCACTACCTCCACGGAGAGCTCGGGCCTCCTCGACGAGCTCATACCGGCCTTCGAGGCGCGGTACGGCTATGAGGTGAAGGTGGTGGCCGTGGGCACGGGACAGGCCCTGGAGATGGGGAGGCGGGGGGACGCCGACGTGCTGCTGGTGCACGCCCCCGCGGCCGAGGAGGAGTTCGTGGCCGAGGGCCACGGGCTCGGGCGGCACGAGGTCATGCACAACGACTTCGTACTGGCGGGCCCGCCTCACGACCCCGCGTCCGTGAGCTCAGCGGCCAGCGCGGTCCAGGCCCTGACCCGTATCTACGAGGCCGGCGCGGCCTTCGTCTCGCGCGGCGACGATTCGGGGACCCACAAGAAGGAGAGGGCCCTGTGGGCTCAGGCGGGGCTCGAGCCCGCGGGAGGCTGGTATCTCTCCGCTGGGCAGGGCATGGCCGCCACTCTGCGGCTGGCGTCGGAGAAGGGGGCCTACGTCCTGACGGACCGCGCCACCTTCCTAGCCCTCCGCGACGACCTGGCGCTCGAGGTCCTGTTCGAGGGCGACCCGGCCCTGTTCAACCAGTACAGCGTGATCATCATAAACCCCGAGAAGCACCCCGGGGCCAACGTCCGGGGCGCCGAGGCCTTCCTGGAGTTCATGTTGTCGCCGGAGGGCCGGGAGATAATCGCCGACTTCGGGGTGGAGGAGTTCGGACAACCCCTATTCGTACCGGACGGGAGCTAGATAGCCTTGGAGATACTGCTGGGGATAAGGGACGCCCTGTTTCTCATCTTGAGCTTTGACCCGGAGCTGTATGGGATTATAACCCTGTCGGTGGCCGTCTCCGGCGTGGCCGTGGGCACGGCCGCAGTGGTGGGGGTACCCCTCGGCACCCTCATCGCCCTCCATCCCTTCCCGGGCCGGAGGGTGGTGGAGACGCTCTTGTACACCTTTATGGGGCTGCCGCCGGTGGTAGCCGGGCTGGTCATCTTCCTGCTCCTGTCGCGGGCGGGCCCCTTGGGCTTCCTGGACCTGCTCTTCACCCCGGCGGCCATGGTCCTGGCGCAGGTGGTGCTGGCCCTGCCGATAATCACCGGGCTCACCATGGTGGCCGTGTCCACGGAGCACGTCCGGGTCAGGGAGACGGCCATGACGCTCGGCGCGGGGCCCGGCCAGGTGTTCTGGACGGTGATGAGGGAGGCCCGGCGCGGCATCGCCGGCGCGGTAACGGCGGGCCTGGGGAGGGTCATGGCCGAGGTGGGAGCCGTGATGCTGGTGGGCGGCAACATCGCCGGCCACACGCGAGTTATGACCACGGCCATCGTGCTCGAGACGCAGCGGGGGAACTTTCGCCTGGCCATCGCCCTGGGCACCATCCTGCTGGTCCTGGCCTTCATCGCGAACCTCCTCCTACACCGTCTGCAGGGGGGAGCCCGATGAACGTCTTTGAGCTCGAAGGGGTAACTCGCGCCTATGATTCCCGGCCGGTCCTGGCCGTGGAGGGCCTGGAGATCCGAGAGGGGTTGAGATACGCGGTGATGGGGCCGAGTGGGGCGGGAAAGACCACCCTTCTAAGGCTGTTGAACCTCCTCGAGAGGCCCGACTCCGGCCAGGTGAGGGCCTTCGGGCGGGACCCCTGGTGCCTCGGCCGCACAGAGAGGCTGGCCCTCAGGCGGCGCATGACCATGGTCTTTCAGCGCCCGCACCTCTTTGAGGGCACGGTGGAGGAGAACGTCGCCTATGGCCTCATGGTGCGGGGGGTGCCCTGGCCCCGGCGGCGGGAGCGGGTCCGGGCGGCTCTGGCCAGGGTGGGGCTCGAGGACATGGCGAGGGCCCACGTCGGAGGCCTCTCCGGGGGAGAGGCCCAGAGGGCGGCCCTGGCCCGGGCCATGGTCCTCGACCCGGAGGTGCTCCTGCTGGACGAGCCCACGGCGAACCTGGACCCCGCCAACGTGTCGCTTATCGAGCGAGCCGTGCTGGAGCTCAATGAGGAGAGGGGGACCACGGTGATCATGGTCACCCATAACGTCTTCCAGGCAAAGCGCCTGGCCCTACGGGCCCTCTTCCTGCACCGGGGCACGCTGATAGAGGAGGGTCCGGCGGCGGAGGTCTTCTCATCGCCGCGGTCCCCTTTGACCCGTGATTTCATAGAGGGAAGGATGGTCTACTAGAGTGGAACAGAGCAAGACATGGTCCCTGACGTCGGTGGAGGAGGCCCTGAAGCTGGTCGTGCCCCATGTTAGACCCGAAGGATCCCAGGAAGTGGTAGGCCTCTTGGGGGCCTGCGGACGGGTGGCCGCGGAGGAGGTACGGGCGCCGGCCGCCGTGCCGGGCTTTACCCGCTCTACGGTGGACGGCTTCGCGGTCCGGTCCGCCGACACCTACGGGGCATCGGAGGCCCTGCCCGCCTTCCTGAGGGTGGTGGCGGAGATCGAGATGGGCGAGGACGCCTCGCACATCTCGCTGCAGCCGGGGGAGGCGGCCAGGATAGCCACCGGGGGCATGCTGCCGCAGGGGGCTGACGCCGCCCTCATGGTGGAGCACACGGAGGAGAGCGGGCCTGACGAGATAGCGGTGTACAGGCCCGTGGCGCCGGGCGATAACGTCATCAGACGGGGCGAGGACACCGAGGCCGGCGCGCTGCTCGTGCGGAGGGGCCGTAGAATAAGGGCGGCCGATGTGGGCATGCTGGCGGCCGTGGGCGTCACCTCGCTCGCTGTCTACGCCAAGCCCACCGTCGGGATCGTGGGGACGGGAGACGAGGTGGTATCCCCCGAGGTAGAGCCCGGGCCGGGACAGGTACGGGACAGCAACTCCTGGGCCCTGGCGGCGCTGGTCAGGCGGGACGGAATGCTGCCGTCCATCTACGGGCCGGTACCGGACCAGGTGGGCGAGCTCGAGGCCGCTCTGAGGCGGGCCCTCGAGCGCCACGCAGCGGTGCTCATATCGGGCGGTAGCTCGGTGGGCAAGAAGGACATCACAGCTGAGCTCATAGATTCCCTGGGTGAGCCGGGCATCCTGGTCCACGGCTTGGCCATCAAACCCGGCAAGCCCACCATCCTGGCGGTATGTGACGGGAAGCCGGTGATCGGCCTTCCCGGCCACCCCGCCTCGGCCTTGGTGGTCTACGAGGTGGTGGTGCGGCCCATCCTCGAGCGTCTCGTGGGCCTCGAGGCGGGCCAGGTGCGGCCAGCGGTGAGGGCCACCCTCTCCCGCAGCGTGGCCTCCTCGCCAGGACGGGAGGAGTACCTCAGGGTGAGGCTTGTAGGCCGTACGGCCGAGCCCCTGCTGGGCGAGTCGGGCCTGCTGTCGACCGTGGCCGGGGCCGACGGGCTGGTCAGGATACCTCTCGGGTCGGAGGGGTTGGCGGCCGGCACGGAAGTGGAGGTGCTGCTGTGAGGCGGGTTTATCTGGAGGAGAGGCCCCTGGAAGAGGCCCGGCGGGGCTACTGGCGCTTCTTGGGTGATGTGGTTATCAGGCGGGAGGAGAAGGTCGCTGCCAGGGAGAGCGCCGGCCGAGTGACCTCCAGGCCGGTGTACGCCGCCCTGTCGTCGCCCCATTACCACGCATCTGCCATGGACGGCGTGGCCGTGCGGGCTCGGGACACCGTGGGGGCCTCGCCCACGCGTCCCCTGAGGCTCGGCCCGGCCCGCCAAGTGGACACGGGCGATCCCCTCCCCAGCGACGCCGACGCCGTGATCATGATCGAGGACGTCCACTGGGTGGGCGAGGGGGACTTTGAGATAACGAAGGCCGCTGTGCCCTGGCAACACGTCCGTCCCGTGGGTGAGGACGTGGTCGCGGGCGACATGGTCCTGCCATCCAACAGGCGCATAGGCCCGGCCGAGGTCGGCGCCCTGCTGTCGGCCGGGGTGGTAGAGGTGCCCGTGAGGGCCAGACCCCGCGTGGCCATCATCCCTACCGGCACAGAGCTCATCAGGCCCGAGGACGTCCAGGGCACGCCGCCGCCCGGGGCAGTTCTGGAGTTCAACTCGGCGGTGATGGCCGCGGCGGTGGGCGAGGCCGGCGGCGAGCCGCTGGTCCACGAGGCCGTTCCCGACGATTACCCCCGGTTGCGAGAGGCTCTGGAGCGGGCCGCCCGAGAGGCCGACCTGCTCCTGGTGAACGCCGGCTCATCCGCGGGCCGGGAGGACTATACCCGAAGGGCTGTAGAGGACCTCGGGGGCGTCTTCTGTCACGGTGTGGCCATTAAGCCCGGTAAGCCCGTCCTGTTGGGTGAGGTCAAGGGGGTGCCCTGCATCGGCGTCCCCGGCTACCCGGTTTCAGCCGAGCTGGTCGTGCGTCTCTTCGTCGTCCCGCTCATCCACCGCATGCTCGGCCTCCCGGCTCCAGAGCCGCGGACGGTGCGGGCGGTGCTCACCCGCCCCGTGACCTCCAGCGCGGGGGTGAGGGAGTACCTCCGCGTGGGGCTCGGGAAGGTGGGAGAGAGGCTGGTGGCCCTACCCCTGGGCCGGGGCGCGGGCCTGATCAATTCCCTCGCGCGCGCCGACGGCCTGGCGTGTATACCCGAGCGGGACGATGGGCTGCCGGCGGGCGCCGTCGTCGAGGTCGAGCTGCGCCGCGACCCGGGGGAGGTCGAACGCACCCTGCTGGTGGTGGGCAGCCATGATATCACCCTCGACGTCCTGGGCGACCGCCTGCGCTCGAGCTACCCCGGCTGTTCCCTGACCTCGGCCAACGTGGGCAGCGTCGGGGGCCTCCTGGCGCTCAGGCGAGGGGAGGCCCACATGGCCGGGTGTCACCTGCTGGACGAGGAGACGGGCCAGTACAACCTGTCCTTCGTGCGGCGATACCTGCCCGGTCGGGAGGTGGTGCTGGTCCACCTCGCCTACCGGGAGCAGGGGCTAATGGTGGCCCCGGGGAACCCGAAGGGGATACGGGGTGTAGAGGACCTCGTGCGAGAGGACGTGACCATAGTTAACAGGCAGCGGGGGGCGGGGACGCGCGTCCTCCTCGACCATCTGCTGGCCGGGGCGGGCATCTCTCCTCAGGAGGTCAGGGGCTATGACCGTCAGGAGTTCACCCACACCGCGGTGGCGGCGGCGGTGGCCTCGGGCAGCGCGGACTGTGGCCTGGGCATCAGGGCGGCGGCGCGGGCCCTGGGGCTCGATTTCGTGCCCCTGACGGAGGAACCTTACGAGCTGGCGGTCCCGCGCGAGAGGTATGAGGATGAGGTCGTTCAGAGGGCCCTTGAGGTGATCACCCCCCGGGACTTCGCCCGGGCGGTGGAGGCCCTGGGCGGTTACAGCCTGCGGGATACGGGAAAGGAGAGGGTCATAGGTGCTGATTGATGCCCGGGGGCGGAGGATAGATTACCTGCGGGTATCCGTCACCGATCGCTGCAACCTGAGGTGCGTCTACTGCCTGCCCTATGAGGGGGTCGAGCTCAAGGACCACGTCGATATCCTCAGTTACGAGGAGCTGGAGAGGGTCATCGAGGTGGCCGTCTCAATGGGCATCAGGACGGTGCGGGTTACAGGCGGCGAGCCCCTGGTGCGTAAGGGTATCGTCGGCTTCCTAGAGAGGATCTCGCGCCTTGAGGGGCTTCGAGACCTCGCGCTGACCACCAACGGACAGCTCCTCGCCGCCATGGCCCAGGACCTTAAGGCCGCGGGGGTGCGGAGGGTTAACGTCAGCCTGGACACCCTCCGGCCCGAGCGGTACCGCGAGGTCACCCGTGGTGGACGGCTGGACAGGGTCCTCGCGGGGATCGAGGAGGCCCTGCGCGTGGGGCTCGACCCGGTTAAGATCAACGTGGTGGTGGCCCGCGGCCTGAACGAGGATGAGATCGGCGACTTCATCGAGCTGGCACGGGAGCGGCCGGTACACGTGAGGTTTATAGAGCTGATGCCGCTCGGTGAGGCTGAGAGGTGGGGGCAGGACAGGCACGTGACCCTCGCTCCGGTTATGGAGGAGATAGCCGCCTCCGGCGAGTACGAGGTGGCCAGGCCCACCGGGTCCGGCCCCGCCAGGTATTGGCGAACCGCGGGCGGACGGGGCACAATAGGCTTCATCACGGCCCTCAGCCGACATTTCTGCGGCGAGTGCAACCGATTGCGCCTCACCGCTGAGGGGCAGCTGCATCCCTGTCTCGCCGCGCAGACGTCCGTCGACCTCCGCGCCATACTCAGGGGCGGGGGGAACAGAGAGGAGCTGGTGGCCGCCTTCAGGCGCGCCGTAGTCCTTAAACCCGGAGGGCATGATATGTCGGACGGGGGCAAGGAGCTTAGGCTGATGTCGAGGATCGGGGGTTAGGCCGGTGAAACTGAGTCATGTTGACGCAAAAGGCAGAGCGCACATGGTCGATGTGGGGGACAAGGAGGTGACCAGCCGCGAGGCCGTTGCCCGGGCGACCATCAGGCTCAGGCCGGAGACCCTGGCGCTGATCCTGGCGGGGGAGATCCCCAAGGGAGATGTACTGGCGACGGCGAGGCTGGCGGGGATCATGGCCGCGAAGCGGACCTGGGACCTGATCCCTCTCTGCCACCCCCTGGAGCTGAGCGCTGTCGAGGTCTCCTTCCGGCGCGGTGAGGGCCAGCTCGAGATCCAGGCGGTGGTGCGGACCACGGGCCGCACCGGGGCCGAGATGGAGGCCCTCACCGCCGTGAGCGTGGCCGCGCTGACGGTCTACGACATGTGCAAGGCGGTGGAGAAGGGGATGACCATCGACGATGTCAGGCTGGTCAAGAAGAGCGGCGGGCGTTCGGGAGAGTACCGTCGCCCGGGCGAGGAGGAAGGGGGCTTCGAGTTATGAGCTATATGGCTGGGGTGCTCACCGCCAGTGACAAGGGATCGCGCGGAGAGCGCGAGGACGAGAGCGGGCGGGTTATCCGGGAGATCCTCAGCGAGCTGGGGATCGAGGTGCGGGAGTACCGCGTGGTGCCCGATGAGCGGGACGTCATAGCGGATGTGCTCCGCGAGTGGAGTGAGAGGCTCGACCTGATCGTCACCACCGGCGGCACGGGCCTTGGGCCGAGGGACGTTACCCCTGATGCTACCCGGGAGGTTATAGACCGGGAGATCCCCGGCATGGCCGAGGAGATGCGCCGCGTGAGCATCGCCAAGACCCCCCACGGCATGCTCTCACGGGCCCTATGCGGGGCGCGGGGCAAGACGCTGATCATCAACCTCCCAGGCAGCCCCCGCGCGGTCAGGGAGTGCCTGGATGCGGTCAAAGCGGCCCTTCCGCACGCCCTGGAGGTGCTGCAGGGTCGGGCGGCAGAATGCGCGCGTTTGAGGGGATAAAGCTGGTATGGCGGGAAAAAATACGCTGTGGGTGGGACGGTCCTGCTCACAGCTTTTATTTTGCCTCTGCGTACTGAGAAGTAAGGGCGAGAAAGGAAGTGAGGTTCATGGCTGATTACGGCTGATGGGGATAGATGGCCCAGGAGGGCAAAAAGAGGATATTTGACTAGTCTTGCCCCTTTATCTATTATATGTATTGAGCCTAGCACTCGCCGGATGCGAGTGCTAACAATAGGTCGCCAATCTTACATACAAAGGAGGGTCAACTTGATGAACATCAAACCTCTGGGCGATCGGGTAGTAGTCAAGGTCATCGAACAAGAGGAGCGGACCAAGGGTGGAATAGTGCTCCCCGATACCGCCAAGGAGAAGCCGCAGCAGGGTGAGGTCATGGCCGTGGGGACCGGACGCGTCCTAGACAACGGCCAGAAGGTACCTCTCGAGGTTAAGAAGGGTGACCGGATTATCTTCTCCAAGTACTCCGGCACCGAGGTCAAGCTGGAGGGCGAAGAGTACCTCATCCTGAGTGAGAGGGATATCCTCGCTATAGTGGAGTAGTACCCATAGACCACGAGAACAGGGAGGTTGAAAGTAGATGGCCAAGCAGATCGTCTTCAAAGAGGATGCCCGCAGGGCCCTACAGCGTGGGGCTAACAAGTTGGCCGACACCGTGAAGGTTACCCTCGGCCCCAAAGGGCGCAACGTCGTACTCGAGAAGAAGTTCGGTTCTCCTATGATCACCAATGACGGTGTGACCATCGCTAGGGAGATCGAGCTCGAGGATCCCTACGAGAACATGGGCGCTCAGCTGGTCAAGGAGGTCGCCACCAAGACCCAGGACGTGGCCGGTGACGGCACCACCACGGCGACCTTGCTCGCCCAGGCTATGATCCGCGAGGGCATGAAGAACGTAACCGCCGGCGCCAACCCCATGATCTTGAAGAAGGGTATCGAGCGCGCCGTCGAGGTGGCCGTGGAGGAGCTCAAGAAGATCGCGGTGCCCGTTGAGGACAAGGACGCCATCACCCAGGTGGCTTCCATCTCCGCCAACGACGCCGAAATCGGCCAGCTCATCGCCGAGGCCATGGACAAGGTCGGCAAGGACGGCGTGATCACCGTCGAAGAGGCCAAGACCATGGGCACCAACCTGGAAGTCGTGGAGGGTATGCAGTTTGACCGTGGATACCTGAGCCCCTACTTTGCCACCAACCGCGAGACCATGGAGGCCGAGCTCTCCGAGCCCTACATCCTCATCACCGACCGGAAGATCAGCGCGGTGAACGACCTGCTCCCCGTGCTGGAGAAGGTGGCGCAGAGCGGTAAGCCCCTCCTGGTCATCGCCGAGGACGTTGAGGGCGAGGCCCTGGCCACCCTCGTCGTCAACAGCCTGCGCGGCACCCTCACCTCCGTCGCCGTCAAGGCCCCCGGCTTCGGCGACAGGCGGAAGGCCATGCTGGAGGACATCGCCATCCTAACCGGCGGCCAGGTCATCTCCGAGGATCTAGGCCACAAGCTCGAGAACGTCACGCTGGAGATGTTCGGCCGGGCGCGTCAGGTGCGGGTCAGCAAGGAAGAGACCACCATCGTCGAGGGCTACGGTGACAGTGAGGCCATCAAGGCCCGCATCAGCGTGATCCGCAAGCAGATCGAGGAGAGCACCAGCGACTTCGACAAGGAGAAGCTGCAGGAGCGCCTCGCCAAGCTCGCGGGCGGCGTGGCCGTCATCGAAGTCGGTGCCGCCACCGAGACCGAGATGAAGGAGAAGAAGCTCCGCATCGAGGACGCCCTCTCGGCTACCAGGGCCGCTGTTGAGGAAGGCATAGTCGCCGGCGGTGGTACCGCTTACATCGACATCATCCCCGCCCTCGATGGCATCAAGGCTGATGACCCGGACGAGAAGGTGGGCATAGACATCGTGAAGAGGGCCCTTGAGGAGCCCGTCCGGCAGATCGCTGACAATGCGGGCGTAGAGGGCTCGGTCATCGTCGAGAAGGTCAAGGCCACCGACAAGGGCGTGGGCTTCGACGTGCTCAAGATGGACTACGTCGACATGATCAAGGCCGGCATCGTCGATCCCGCCAAGGTCACCCGATCGGCCCTGCAGAACGCCGCGAGCATCGCAGCTATGTTCCTGACCACCGAGAGCCTGGTGGCCGATAAGCCGGAGCAGAAGGATGATAACAACAAGATGCCCGGCATGGATGATATGATGTAATAGATTCCAAATGTGGAGGCCCCGCTGGGGCCTCTTTTTTGTGTGCCCGGCATGGGCGTTGTCTATAGGGTGAAAGTCCCGAGCAATGAAGCTAGCAGTAGTGGTTAGCTTAAGGCAAGGGTGTCTCGGGCGACGCAGAATTTGAAGAAAGCCGGCGGGAAACCTCCGGCCCGAGGACCACGAACCCCAGGCGAGGCTAGAGGCAGTTGGGTGAGCTTGCAAGACAAAGCGAAGTCCTTGCTACCGAAGGCTACCGAGAGTAAATGGGGCGGGTAGATGGAGGGAAAGGAAACGCTCTTACCCGGGGAGGCCTGCCGGGCACGCCAGGGATACTGGTAGTGGAACGGAGCTTTTTGGAAGAACGGCGCAGGGCCAAGGTGTTACCGAGATTCCGTGGTGAGCGGGAGTGTCTGAAGCTGGTATTTGGAGTGCTCTGGCGAGCCAGTGAGCGCTGGAATAGGGTCCGCTTCAGTGAAGACGAAAGGCGTCAGTTAGAAGCCTATAAACAAGCACGGAATCTTGAGAAGTAGACTCAAGAGAAGGATCACCAAACTAAATCAACCGTGGCTTAGCTAGACCGTTTTTACAGACAAATTGAAACTTGATCGTCGAAAGTTTCCGGAATAGTGGTCGGATTAGATCGGAATGGTTGGTGGATTTGGTCCGGAATCCGCAAACTCCCTTCTTGCAGCAGGAAATAGGAATACTCAAGGTTAATGTGTATATCGTGGAGAAAGGATAAAGCGTCGTCGACCACCAATAGTGCAAAAAACCCTGGAGATCGACGACAAGCAAGGCGAACAGTCTTAAGCTTACAGCCACAAGGAGATCAGCCATTTGTTCACCCCCAAAAAGCGAACACGTTAAACTGCTAAGCCAGATTACGTTAACTTCGGGTTGGCATCCTGAAGTGCTGGTGTTTCAAGGGGTTTCGCTGTTTGTGGTTGGGGGTTTCTAGCCTACCTATGAGGGATTGAAACGTGCGAGAGTATTTTGAGGCAAATAATGTGCCCTAGTTTCTAGCCTACCTATGAGGGATTGAAACCGGGCGGGGCGGGACGGTATGTGGTGCAGTTCATTCTTGTTTCTAGCCTACCTATGAGGGATTGAAACGGCCCGGGGTGGAGTACGTACTGCGAATCGCCGAGGTTTCTAGCCTACCTATGAGGGATTGAAACAAGCTCGGGAGGAGGTGGTAATGTGGTCAAGCCGCTGTTTCTAGCCTACCTATGAGGGATTGAAACCATTCCTCCTCTCTCCGGTCGGGCTGGTCGTCGTCGTTTCTAGCCTACCTATGAGGGATTGAAACTCACAGTACCCATTTTGAATAAACTCAGCGGCCTCGTTTCTAGCCTACCTATGAGGGATTGAAACTCGTTCAGGTAGCCGAGTTCGGCCCGGAGATACTCCGTTTCTAGCCTACCTATGAGGGATTGAAACTCCAGTACTCCGGCGACAGGAACAGCATCTCGCGAGGTTTCTAGCCTACCTATGAGGGATTGAAACATCAAGAGGATACCCGAAGTCGGCGCCGATATCGTCCGGTTTCTAGCCTACCTATGAGGGATTGAAACGTATAATAGAACCAGAACAGCATACGGCCCCGAGCGTTTCTAGCCTACCTATGAGGGATTGAAACATAAGTGCCCCACGCGTTTGTTGTTCCTTCTTCAATGTTTCTAGCCTACCTATGAGGGATTGAAACAACGACAAGCTCGGTTTCCTTCGCGAAGAGCTCGGCCGTTTCTAGCCTACCTATGAGGGATTGAAACTTTCAAGCGCGACAGAATCCCCTCCCGGTAGCGGTAGTTTCTAGCCTACCTATGAGGGATTGAAACACGGGTTCCTCTCGGCATTAAAATAAAAAAGCCCCTGTTTCTAGCCTACCTATGAGGGATTGAAACACATATCGCCATGTCGGGGTCGCCGTACCGCTCTAGTTTCTAGCCTACCTATGAGGGATTGAAACCTTATTGCGTATTTCATGCGAATCCTGTCCTCCTTGTTTCTAGCCTACCTATGAGGGATTGAAACGGATTTTCGCCCCGATCTTGGGAGGCTTCACTTCGCGTTTCTAGCCTACCTATGAGGGATTGAAACTCCGAGAGTTTGTCTAATTTTCAGCTTTTTGCTTCGTTTCTAGCCTACCTATGAGGGATTGAAACCTACGACGACCTGGCGAACACTCAAGCCAAGGTAGAGGCGTTTCTAGCCTACCTATGAGGGATTGAAACTAATACACATAGACTCTGGCAAAGGAGGGGGAACATGGGTTTCTAGCCTACCTATGAGGGATTGAAACATGTATTCGCAGTCTTTACACAACACTATCTATTGTTTCTAGCCTACCTATGAGGGATTGAAACGAATTAGTAACACAAGATCGGCAATGTCCACGCCACGTTTCTAGCCTACCTATGAGGGATTGAAACCGTGGCAAGGGTTTCAGGGAATTTCAATTTTTTTTTCGTTTCTAGCCTACCTATGAGGGATTGAAACCACCCCTCCGGGCATCTTCGAGGGCCTCGGCGTGGTTTCTAGCCTACCTATGAGGGATTGAAACAAAGGCTGAGTGCTTAGTCCCACGGCCCGCCGGGAGGTTTCTAGCCTACCTATGAGGGATTGAAACCAACCTTACCCCAACCCTTTTCCTCATACCCTTCGTTTCTAGCCTACCTATGAGGGATTGAAACTCGTCGCCACCCAGCGGCCTGACAGGAAGGTGATTGACGTTTCTAGCCTACCTATGAGGGATTGAAACTGAATTAGAAGAGCTGGGCCCCGTAGAGAGGGCCAGTTTCTAGCCTACCTATGAGGGATTGAAACAGGGCACCTCAACCAACGCCGGTGCCGTCTGGCGTGGTTTCTAGCCTACCTATGAGGGATTGAAACTATCCCGTACACACCCCCCCGGTTTTTCAACGCGATCGTTTCTAGCCTACCTATGAGGGATTGAAACGGAGTAGGGTATAAAGCTTAGCCAGCTGCCGATCCCGTTTCTAGCCTACCTATGAGGGATTGAAACCAGAGAATGGGCCGTATGGGGATTGATCGTAGCAGGAAGTTTCTAGCCTACCTATGAGGGATTGAAACTCGCAATAGTCACCCAAGTATTCAGCTCTACGGGCCGTTTCTAGCCTACCTATGAGGGATTGAAACCTCCACAGGAGCAGGAACAGGAAGAGCACAAGCAGGGTTTCTAGCCTACCTATGAGGGATTGAAACGAGCTTGCAGACCTCTACGTGATATTATCCGAGCTAGCGTTTCTAGCCTACCTATGAGGGATTGAAACTGGGCCGGTTCAGAAGCGGTACTACGATGGGGCCGAGTTTCTAGCCTACCTATGAGGGATTGAAACCGGGCCGTTTCGCCTCCCCGCCGCAGGGAGGCTCGGTTTCTAGCCTACCTATGAGGGATTGAAACGCGTCATGGGATATCACCGAGCTGGTAACGGGGCAGGTTTCTAGCCTACCTATGAGGGATTGAAACCGGTACGGTTCGTGGTAGAGATACTCCGGGACGGGGTTTCTAGCCTACCTATGAGGGATTGAAACAAGGAGATATATATCCGTATTAGACGCAGGGATCGAGTTTCTAGCCTACCTATGAGGGATTGAAACTCACGTCGCCCGTGCTCCAGATCGTTTTCTGGTACATGTTTCTAGCCTACCTATGAGGGATTGAAACGGACGTGGAGGTGGTGAGCGCGTAATGCCGCGGGCGGTTTCTAGCCTACCTATGAGGGATTGAAACACGGGCTTCACGGAGTTTCCAGTATTTGATGACGGGAGGTTTCTAGCCTACCTATGAGGGATTGAAACCTTTATGGCGGCGATGGCCTCTGCGAACTCCTCGCGTTTCTAGCCTACCTATGAGGGATTGAAACTGCTATCGGCCGTTAAAGTTGATCCGCGCCTGCACCAGTTTCTAGCCTACCTATGAGGGATTGAAACGATGTTGGAACAGGGGACGATCCCGGGCGTACCTAGTTTCTAGCCTACCTATGAGGGATTGAAACCCCTGTCGCAGTTAAAGCGTAAGAAGACGGATGTGGTTTCTAGCCTACCTATGAGGGATTGAAACTGGACAGCAACCACGTATAAGACCAGACCCTTCAAGTAGTTTCTAGCCTACCTATGAGGGATTGAAACCTCCCGACGCTGGCCCGAGGCGGGCGAGTTGGCATAGTTTCTAGCCTACCTATGAGGGATTGAAACTTGGGGGGTTGGGGCCGGTACTGTGGGCAGTTCATTCGTTTCTAGCCTACCTATGAGGGATTGAAACAGGAGATCATGCTGTACCTAGAGTGCGGGCCCAGGGTTTCTAGCCTACCTATGAGGGATTGAAACACTACCTCTTCGAGGAGGAGCGAGAGGAGGAGGAGGTTTCTAGCCTACCTATGAGGGATTGAAACCCAGCAACGCCAAATACACCATCCACGAAATCGGCGTTTCTAGCCTACCTATGAGGGATTGAAACAGGTAGATGGGTTGCCGATTACCACAATGGTAAATGAGGTTTCTAGCCTACCTATGAGGGATTGAAACTCTACCAACCCATGCCGTCACACACAGGACAGGACAGTTTCTAGCCTACCTATGAGGGATTGAAACCGCAGATCAAATACAAGGAGGAGAGAGTAAATGGTGCGGGTTTCTAGCCTACCTATGAGGGATTGAAACCGTATCACAGCCTCTCCTCCCCGTCGTCACGGCTCGCCGTTTCTAGCCTACCTATGAGGGATTGAAACTGGTCTTGCTAGGGGACGTATCCACTCGAGCAGCCAGAAGTTTCTAGCCTACCTATGAGGGATTGAAACAGCGCGTGGGGGAGGTTGTCGCCGGCGTGCTGTCGCCGTTTCTAGCCTACCTATGAGGGATTGAAACTCAGACTCATCATCACGGGCGGCGGTCGTACCGACGTTTCTAGCCTACCTATGAGGGATTGAAACAGCCTGAGCTCCCTGTTCTCGGGTACCGGGTCGTCGTTTCTAGCCTACCTATGAGGGATTGAAACGACGGGTTCCCCCATCCAGGTACCCATTCATAGCGAGGTTTCTAGCCTAGTGTCCCCTGAAAAACTCCAGGGTCGAGATCGCGAAAAACCTTGATAAATCAA
>ENA-OSAE01000175-OSAE01000175.1-marine-sediment-metagenome-genome-assembly--contig:-NODE-175-length-43974-cov-24.024340_pt1 | contig 43974 bp, 40 predicted proteins | sample MGYA00237870_ERZ529317 | MGnify/ENA primary metagenome ERZ529317 (study PRJEB26369, sample SAMN03142812) | marine sediment metagenome | biome: marine; feature: borehole; material: sediment... | reverse complement strand
GAATGGGTGGTCGGATAAAATCGGAATGGGTGGTCGATTTGGTCCGGAATCCGCATTCAGGTCACCGCACGCGGGGATGTTTCAATCCCCTATAGCTGGGTCACAAACGTCATTGGCCCCGTTGGGGAAGGCCGCGCACTCCTCCAGTTTCAATCCCCTATAGCTGGGTCACAAACTCAGCTATTTGAGGAACCTGGGAAGTCCCCTATATATAGTTTCAATCCCCTATAGCTGGGTCACAAACTTGAAGGAGCGCCTCAAGGGGCTCCCGGAGAACGAGCGAGTTTCAATCCCCTATAGCTGGGTCACAAACATCCACTCGAGCAGCCAGAACTCGATCCTTGCCAAGTTTCAATCCCCTATAGCTGGGTCACAAACTCGCGTTCGTAGACTTCGAGGAATACGCCGACAAAAAGTTTCAATCCCCTATAGCTGGGTCACAAACATCGCACGGCCATTCATAGACCTCATTATCCCCGTGTTTCAATCCCCTATAGCTGGGTCACAAACTGCATAGCTGCCTGCCAGATCTCCATTGCTTCGTCCAAGTTTCAATCCCCTATAGCTGGGTCACAAACCTTAGTGTGCATGTCTGATCACAGCATAAATCCATGTTTCAATCCCCTATAGCTGGGTCACAAACTCGCCTGGGCACTCAAACCAGCTCCTCCATGTCTCGTTTCAATCCCCTATAGCTGGGTCACAAACCTGGCCTTCTTCACCGACATAAAATTCACACCCGGTTTCAATCCCCTATAGCTGGGTCACAAACGCCGACATTGCAGACTGCCTGGCGGATGATGAAAAAATGTTTCAATCCCCTATAGCTGGGTCACAAACTTTTTGTGCGGGGTTGACATGTGGGGGCCCGGTGGTGGTTTCAATCCCCTATAGCTGGGTCACAAACTTCTTCGCCTTCACCGTAAAGTGCGTGCTCTCTCGGTTTCAATCCCCTATAGCTGGGTCACAAACGATGCCTCCGGGTACAACGATGTGTTGCCCGACGGAGGTTTCAATCCCCTATAGCTGGGTCACAAACGAGATAGTCAATGAGAGTGCATTCTTGGTCACTGCTGGGTTTCAATCCCCTATAGCTGGGTCACAAACCTAGTCCTGCTATGGCAGAACGCCGAGAAGCAGCAGCGTTTCAATCCCCTATAGCTGGGTCACAAACTACGAATGCGAAGTATCCGTCCTCTGAACAGGCTCAAGTTTCAATCCCCTATAGCTGGGTCACAAACGGGGAAGAGAGATACGAATCAAGCGGGTCAAGAAAGGGTTTCAATCCCCTATAGCTGGGTCACAAACCTGGAAAAGTCGAGCATAGGGTTCCTTTGGATGAAGTTTCAATCCCCTATAGCTGGGTCACAAACGAGAAATGATGAAGTCATAGACATCATCGTCCCCGTGTTTCAATCCCCTATAGCTGGGTCACAAACGGTGCTGCGAGTCAGGAGACATGGACTCAAGTAGTTGTTTCAATCCCCTATAGCTGGGTCACAAACTGGGAGGCGATGAAGAGTGGAGGATATCAGAGGCTGTTTCAATCCCCTATAGCTGGGTCACAAACCTGCCACCCCTTCCGAAACTGCGTCACTTGCCATCCGTGTTTCAATCCCCTATAGCTGGGTCACAAACGAAGTGCCGGTGCGCCGGCTGCTGTGCCAGCCTTACAGGTTTCAATCCCCTATAGCTGGGTCACAAACCCGGCGCGTCGTAGCAGATCAAATGTTCTTACGCTGTTTCAATCCCCTATAGCTGGGTCACAAACCAGGCCAGACGCCGCCTGAGCTGGAGGCTATGCAGGTTTCAATCCCCTATAGCTGGGTCACAAACCGACTACAAATACCCGGCGCACGAAAGGAGGAGGAAAGTTTCAATCCCCTATAGCTGGGTCACAAACCGGCTTGCTTGGATTCTTTCTGGCGATGGCAGTCTTAGTTTCAATCCCCTATAGCTGGGTCACAAACGGTCGGAGCTTGCTGATCACGCCGGTCGCAGATGCCTTGTTTCAATCCCCTATAGCTGGGTCACAAACGCATGAAGCCCTCGAAGCGAACACCGAGGAGCTGGAGTTTCAATCCCCTATAGCTGGGTCACAAACGATTACAGCAGTTGGCATCATATCATGGTAGGAGAGTTTCAATCCCCTATAGCTGGGTCACAAACAAAGGCCGCAGATATAATGGGAGTATCCCGCAAGAGTTTCAATCCCCTATAGCTGGGTCACAAACTTGCGAGCCGCGGCAAGTGTCTTGGGGTTGATATGTTTCAATCCCCTATAGCTGGGTCACAAACTACCGAAAGCTCAGGATGGGCAACTTCGAGGGCTCGCGTTTCAATCCCCTATAGCTGGGTCACAAACGAGGTCTTCATTATGAAGTCCGTCTAGGTAGTCATCGTTTCAATCCCCTATAGCTGGGTCACAAACGAGGAATTTCAGACACCCTCTCCCGGACTGCCATTGTTTCAATCCCCTATAGCTGGGTCACAAACTGTTGGGCAAGCGGATATATGATTGTGAGGGGGGAGTTTCAATCCCCTATAGCTGGGTCACAAACGCTGCAGGGACCAACCCTTCGCAGTTCTCAATCTTTGTTTCAATCCCCTATAGCTGGGTCACAAACGTCCACACCGCCCTCAGAGCTGAGCCCACGTACAGCGTTTCAATCCCCTATAGCTGGGTCACAAACAAGACGTGACGAAATTGGTGCACGCGCCTCCAGGCAGGAGTTTCAATCCCCTATAGCTGGGTCACAAACCCGGAGGGTAGCTACGAGAGCATTATGCAGGAAAAGTAGTTTCAATCCCCTATAGCTGGGTCACAAACCCATTCCATTATACCCCAAACCCCTTGATATTTCTAGCATAATTGGCAACTCAAAGATGGGTGACATAAAATGGCCCTTCGGCCAAGCGTGTTCGCTTTTTCGGCCTTCCGGATCGGCTGAAACCATTGAACCTGCTCGCTTTGCGGTGTTCGGTGTGGTTGTCGTCGATCTCCAGGGGTTTTTGCACTATTGGTGGTCGACGACACTGACGAAGTAGGTGCGCCCAAGATACCGCGGTTACCCCCATTGGCATCCAGCGCAACTTGCCACAAGCGCCTTTCCGTTGTTAGCTCTGCGTCCTCAGGCCCCTTGCATGGGTTTGATTAGCTGTCATCTTTTCCGTGCGCTAGTGCTTGGTAGACTTCTGACCAGCTTATCCGCATAACCCCCCGTTAAACTGGATAAGATACCTATTGATAATGGAGGAAACAGAGGGGGTGGAAAGATGCTGGGAACCGTCGTCCGGTTCGTCGTCTCGGCCCTGGTCCTGTTATTCGTAGGATTTCTCCTACCCGGCTTCCGCATAGCGGGCTTCATTAACGCCCTCATAGCCGCCATTGCCATCGCCGCTATCGGGTTCGTCATAGAGAGGTTCTTGGGCGAGAAGGTCTCTCCCCAGAGCCGAGGTCTGGTGGGTTTCTTGACCGCCGCTGTAGTCATTTACGGCGTCCAGTTCTTCGTCCCCACTATGCAGGTGAGCCTTATCGGTGCCCTGTTAGCATCCCTGGTCATAGGAATAATTGACGCGGTGGTGCCCACGAAGCTGAGGTGAGCAAAACCAGTGAGAACCGTAACCCGGCCCCAGGGCCGGGTTTTCTATTGAAACACATATCCTCGTCCACAAGAGAATATATTGTACCTGTACAACTGGACCTCGAAGGGGAAGTGAGCATGCTCCCGGAGAAGAGAAGCCTGTACATCCTCACCACTTACGCCTTGGTGCTGTTAGTGGTGCTGGGCACGCTGTACCGCTTCCCGTCGGGTGAGCCCGAGGCCGTCCCCGTCTTCGCGCCGAGGACGCTGGAAGGGGCGGCCCCGGAAGCTGGGTTTGATGCTGTCCAGCTCTTCGGCCTGTTCCGGCTCAATTTAACCTACCGGGACGTGCTGCACATGACCATACCAGGGCTTAGGCTCATGACCGTGGCCTCTCCTTCTCCGCCCGTAGAGAACAGCCTGGCCCACAGGTTCATCTTCGCGCTGACCAACGTGCACCTATCCAAGCCTTTCACCCTCCTGTCAAGCCAGATACCCATGTTGCGTCATTACCGGTACCCGTGGGTCTCGGAGGTCAAGATAGCCGATATCTCTCAGGTGGGTGAGGAGCATCATCCGCCAGCCGGTGAGGAGCCCACGCCACCCCCCGAGGACGTGCTGGAAATACCCATGCCCGAATTCCGCGCAGATGTTCCCATCGGGAAGCCCGTGGCCGACAAGTCCCAGGTAATTGTCGGCATCTATCACACCCACAACTCGGAGGCCTTCCTACCGGACATGCCAGGCGGAGATGGACTGGAGATGCTGGACGCCTTCTACCCCGACCCCTCGATCAACATCGTACGCGTCGGGGAGGAGCTCGCCCGGGTCCTGCACGAGAAGTACGGCATCGGGGCGGCGCAGGCTACTAGCAATCACGACTGGCAGGGCAGCGGGGTCGTGAGGTTGGGGGCCTACGAACGAAGCGAGGCCACGGCCAAGCTCTTACTCGAGAGATATCCCACCATACGGGTTCTCCTCGATATCCACCGGGACGGCGTGGAGCGGGAGATCACTACCGTGAACGTCAACGGGCAAGAGGTGGCCCGCATCCTCATCGTCCTCGGCGGCGACCGCAACCTCCCGCACCCCAACTGGGAGCAGAACTACGCCTTCGCTAGGTGGATGGCCAGGGTCATGGAGGAGAAGTATCCCGGGCTGTACCGCGGCATCTTCCCCAGGTACGATTTCCGGTACAACCAGCACCTGTTCCCGGGGGCGCTCCTTATTGAGATCGGCGGCCCGGAGAACACCCTGGAAGAGGCGCTGAGGTCGGCCCAGATGCTGGCCGACGTGCTGGCGACAATGGTGGAGGAGAACCTCCTTCCCCCCTACGACCCGACGACCCTGGAGGGAGAGTAAGGTGAACGTCTTATCCAGTCTGAAGGAGGCCCTTACGATCCTGGCCTGCCTGCTGCTCTTAGTGGTGATGGTGGTGGCCGGCCTGAGCATGGCGGAGAGGGGCCTGGCGAGCATCACAGGACAACAACCCGACCCTGTATTCGCCCTCGAGAGGGTCCCAGGACTGGGACTAGTGGTGGAAGCCATGGGACACCGCCTCTTCGTCCCCTTAGTCACCGACGAGGGCCACGAAGGAAAGAGATAACCGACGTATAAGAACATAACAGACGGGGCTCACTGTGGACAAGCACCTCTGCAGGAGTACCCTGTCACCAAGGAGGTGATTTCCCTGCGTGCGTGGTTACTGAGGGAGCCCTGCCGCCTGGAGGAGGGCGACCCGCTGGAGTATGTGGAAGTCGAGGACCCCCAGCCGGGTCCGGGAGAGATCCGGCTCTCCGTCCGCGCCTGCGGGGTGTGTCATACCGACCTCCATACGGTCGAGGGGGAGCTCGAGCCCCCGCGCCTTCCGGTGATCCCCGGCCACGAGGTCGTCGGCGTAGTGGACGAGGTCGGCCCGGGGGTAGAGGGGATCACCATCGGCGAGCGGCGCGGCGTGTACTGGCTCCACGAGGCCTGCGGAGAGTGCGAGCCGTGTCGTCGCGGCGACGAGAACCTGTGCGAGAGCCCTCGTTTCACGGGCCTTCACGCGAACGGGGGTTACGCCGAGAAGATCGTGGTTCCCGCCCGCTACACGGTCCCGATTCCGGCGGTATTCGACGACCACGAGGCCGCCCCCTTACTGTGTGCCGGCATAATCGGCTACCGTTCGCTCAGGCTGAGCGAGCTCCAGCCGGGCGAACGTCTGGCCCTCTTCGGCTTTGGCGCCTCGGCCCATCTCGTGCTGCAGGTAGCGCGCCACTGGGGCTGTGAGGTCGTGGTGTACACGCGCAGCGAGGAGCACCAACGACACGCCCTGGAGCTCGGGGCCCTCTGGGCCGGCCCGCCCGGGCAGGACATCCCCCTGCAGGCCGACAGGGCCATCACCTTCGCGCCGGCGGGCTGGATCGTGCCCCACGCGCTGCGGGCCGTACGGCCCGGGGGCACCGTGGCCCTGAACGCCATCTACATGACCGACATCCCCTCCATCCCCTATTCCCTCCTCTACAGGGAGCGGACCCTGCGCTCCGTTGCCAACGTGACCAGACGGGATGCGGTCGAGTTCATGGAGGTCGCCGGCGAGATCCCCCTGCGGGCGCATACGGTATTGTATCCCTTCGAAGAAGCGAACCAGGCCCTACGAGATGTGAAGGGAAGCGTCATAAAGGGAGCGGCGGTCCTGGTGCTCGCTGCCCCCGCTAGTGCAGCGACCCCCAATCGGTGATATAATATCCCGTAGACTTCCCCGGCCCTGCTGGCCGGGGTCCGCCCTTGGAGTGGGAATCGACGTGGATACGCAATACATCAGGAACTTCTGCATCATAGCCCACATCGACCACGGCAAGTCCACCCTCGCCGACCGTCTGCTGGAGGCCACGGGCGCCCTGGACGCCCGCGAGATGACGGAGCAGGTCCTCGACCAGATGGACCTCGAGAGGGAACGTGGCATCACCATCAAGGCCAAGGCCACCAGGCTCGACTACAGGGGCCGGGACGGAAGAAGCTACGTCCTCAACCTCATCGATACGCCGGGCCACGTGGACTTCGCTTATGAGGTCTCGCGGAGCCTGGCGGCCTGCGAGGGGGCCCTGCTGCTCATCGACGCCGCGCAGGGGGTGGAGGCCCAGACCCTGGCGAACCTCTTCCTGGCTCTGGACCACGACCTCAAGGTCATACCGGTGATCAACAAGATCGACCTGCCCAGCGCCGACCCCGATGCCGTGAAGGCCGAGCTGGCGGAGCTGGGCATTGACCCGGACGGGGCGATCCTGACCTCGGCGAAGACCGGCGCGGGCGTGGAAGAGGTCCTGGAGGCGATAGTACAGCGGATACCGCCGCCGCGGGGGAGGCCTGAGGACCCCCTCCGGGCCCTGATCTTCGACTCCCACTTCGATTCCTACCGCGGCGTCATCGCCTACGTCAGGGTCATGGAGGGCACCCTGAGGCCCGGGATGAGGATCAGGATGATGTCCACCGGCAGGAGCTTCGAAGTCGAAGAGGTGGGCGTCTTTCGGCCCGATCCCGTGCCCACAGGGTCCCTGAGTCCGGGGGAGGTGGGGTTCGTGGCCGCCCACATAAGGCGAGTGGGCGATTCGCGGGTGGGGGACACCATTACCGACGACTCCCGGCCGGCGGCCGAGCCCCTGCCGGGATACCGTAAGGTCAAGCCCATGGTCTACTGCGGCCTGTATCCTGCGGACAACAGCGACCACTCCGCGCTGAGGGAGGCCCTGGAGAAACTACAGCTCAACGACGCTGCGCTGAGCTTCGAGCCCGAGACCTCGGAAGCCCTGGGCTTCGGCTTCCGGTGTGGTTTCCTCGGCCTCCTGCATATGGAGATAGTACAGGAGCGGTTGGAGAGGGAATACGGGCTCGAGCTGGTCACCACCGCCCCCAACGTGGTCTACAAGGTCACCCTGACCGACGGGAGCGTCACCTTCGTGCAGAACCCGGCCGATCTCCCGGATCCCAGCCGTAGGCAGCAAATTGAGGAGCCCTTCGTCACTGCGACCTTGATGACCCCCGAGGAGTACGTGGGGGCCGTCATGGAGCTCTGTCAGTCCCGGCGCGGGGAGTTCAAGGACATGGAGTACCTGGATCAGAAGAGGGTCCGGCTGATCTACGGTCTTCCCCTGGCGGAGATAATGTACGACTTTTTCGACCTGTTGAAGTCCCGCAGCCGCGGCTACGCCTCCCTTGACTACGAGTTCTCGGGCTACCGACCGTCAGATCTGGTGAAGCTCGATGTACTGGTGAACGGGGAGCCGGTGGACGCCCTGTCGGTCATCGTCCACCGCAGCGCCGCCCAGGCCCGTGGCCGGGCCTTGGTGGAGAAGCTGCGGGAGATGATCCCCAGGCACCTCTTCGACATACCCCTCCAGGCCGCCGTCGGCGGCAAGATCATAGCGCGAGAGACGGTCAAGGCCCTGAAGAAGGACGTCCTGGCCAAGTGCTACGGCGGCGACGTCACTAGAAAGCGGAAGCTCCTCGAGCGTCAGAAGGAGGGGAAGAGGCGTATGAAACAGGTGGGCAACGTGGACATACCCCAGGAGGCCTTCATGGCGGTGTTGAAGGTGAGATGAGCTTCGGCCTTTACGTCCACATCCCCTATTGTCAGGCCAAATGCCCCTACTGTGCCTTCGTGTCCTATCCGCTAGGCGACGCCCCGCTTGACCCCGCCAGGTACTTAGAAGCTCTGCTGGAGGAGGCGCGGTCTCACCTCCCCGAGTGGTCCGAGGGTGTGGCCTCCGTGTACTTCGGCGGCGGCACCCCCACGGCCCTGGGCCCGTTGCTGCCGCGTCTGATCAGGGGGCTTTGGGACCTCTTTCGATGGGATGGGGTTGAGGTGACGGTCGAGGCCAACCCCGGCACGGTGGACGAGAGGTCGCTCACGGCGTTGCTGGAAGCTGGCGTGAACCGCCTGAGCCTGGGCTTTCAAAGCCTCGACGATCGTCTCCTCCAGACCCTCGGCAGGGTCCACGACCGTGCGGGGGCGCTGGAGGCCTTCTGCCTGGCCAGAGGAGCGGGCTTTGCCAACATCAACCTCGACCTCATCTTCAACATCCCCGGTCAGACCCTGTCCTCTTGGAAGGCCACGCTGGAGGAAGTGGTCGAGCTAGCCCCCGAACACGTGTCCTGCTATGCCCTGGAGATAGAGGAGGGGACCCCCTTCGAGGCCTACCGGGATGAGACATGCGATGACAGGGCGGCGGAGATGTACCACCTCGCCAGGGAAATCCTGCGGGAGGCGGGCTACGAGCACTACGAGATCTCCAACTTCGCCAGGGAGGGGAGGGCCTGCGCTCACAACATCATCTATTGGGAGAGCGAGGCCTACCTCGGCCTTGGAGCCGGGGCGCACTCCCACAGGCCTTTGGGCCCGCAGGCGGCACGCTGGCATAATCCTCCCGATTTGAACGACTACGCTCAATCACCTGGCGTAGCGGCTGGGCGTACGGAGCTTTCGGTAGAGGAATGCGTGGCCGAGACCGTCTTCATGGGTCTGAGGCTTATCCGCGGTATCGACCTCGTGCGCTTCCGCGAGAGGTTCGGTTGGCCCATCGAGCGGTTCTATGCGGAGGAACTCGAGCATCTGGTATCCCAGGGGCTGCTGGCCTACGGGGAGGGGAGGCTCCGCCTCACGGAGAGGGCCCTTGCGGTCGCGAATCAGGTTTTCGTACGCCTGCTCGAGCCCCGCCGGCCGTCGGCAGAGGGCGGCTGAGGCCGGAGCGTGGGGATCTGGCAACCTTGACAAATAGTCGCCCCGGTGTTATTTTTAAATTGACTTAGCACTCTCCGCCCTAGAGTGCTAAAAAATGAGGTGGTCCGATGACTCTTACGGAGAGGAAGAGAAGGGTCTTAGAGGCCATCATAGACAGCTATGTGGCGACGGCGGAGCCCGTGGGCTCCCGCACCATCGCCAGGAAGTACCGGCTGGGCGTGAGCCCCGCCACCATCCGCAACGAGATGGCCGATCTGGAGGAGCTCGGCTATCTCGAACAGCCCCACACTTCCGCCGGCAGGGTGCCTTCAGACAAGGGATACCGCTATTACGTCGATACCCTGATGCCCATGAAGCGGCTCACCTCGGAAGAGGTCGAGCGGATAAGGGCCTTTTACCGCCAGCGGTATCGGGAGATGGAGACCATCATCCAGCAGACGGCCCGCGTCCTGTCTGAGTCCACGGACTACATCTCGGTGGTCCTGGGCCCCGGCCTATCGCAGACCGGCCTGCGGTTTGTGCAGATGGTGCCCTTGGGCACCGACAAGGCGGTCATACTCACGGCCACGGAGACGGGGTTCGTCGGGCACCTGACGGTGAACCTGCCGCCGATGTCCCCAGAGGAGAGAGAGAGGGTTATAGGCGTCATTAACGAGGGGCTGCAGGGCCAGAGGCTCGAGGACCTGGGTCGCGGGCTGATACGCCGGCTGTACCGAGAGCTCTCCGCCTTTCGCAGCGTGGTAGAGGAACTGCTGGGGTCGCTTCAATCGAGCCTCGAGGGCGCGGAGGAGGGGGAGCGGGTTTACACCGGAGGCACCACCAACATCTTGAACCAGCCCGAATTCCGCGACGTCGAGAAGGTTAAGATGGTCCTGGGGGTCCTGGAGCAGACCAGGCTGGTCCATGAGCTTCTGGGCCCGCCGCGGAGCTCGGAGATCACGATAACCATCGGCAAGGAGATTCAGATCAAGGAGATGCAGGACTGTAGCGTGGTCACGGCCAGCTACCGGGTGGCCGGGCAGCCCATAGGCAGGATCGGGGTGCTGGGGCCCAAGCGTATGAGGTACGCCAGGGCGGTGGCCGTGGTAGAACAGGTGGCCCGAGCCCTCAGTGAAGCCCTGGGCCCAGGCTAGTATATCCCGGTCAGGGTCCTTGACCTCGCGTGCTGACACGGCCTCGCCGGCCGCGTCAGGCCTTTTTGGGGGGATGAAGGATGAGCGTGAAGCAGGTAGCGTCCGGTTCTGAGGTCGACGAGAGGTTCGCAGCGCTGCTGACCAACGCCAACGCGGTCAGGGCCATCGCCTCCGCGGTCGAGGGCACCATCGGCAGCAAGGGCCTCGATACCATGTTGGTAGACCGTTACGGCGAAGTGGTCATCACCAACGACGGCATAACCATCCTCACCAAGATGGAGGTGAACCACCCGGCCGCCCGCATGGTGATCAACACCGCACGGGCCCAGGAGGAGGAGGTCGGAGACGGCACCACCACGGCCACCATCATGGCCGGCGCCCTCCTCACCGAAGGGGTTAACCAGGCCCTGCGCGGCGTGCCCGTGACCAGGATCATCGAGGGCGTCCGTAAGGGCATCCGCCAGGCCATCGAGGCCATGGAGGCTCGCTCGCGGCCCGTGAAGGGGGCCGATGACCCCATCCTACGCCAGGTGGCCCTGGTGGCGGGTAGGGAACACGACGACATCGCCGATCTGACCGTGAAGGCCGCGAGCATGGTGGGCGAGGAGAAGCTCCGCGAGCCCTCCTTTAAGCTGGCCGATTGCATCGTGGCCCAGGAGGGGGCCGAGAACGAGGTCTTCATGGGGCTCATCATCGACAGGGAGCCCCTCAACGACGCCATGCCGAGGAAGCTCGAGGACGTCCGCGTCCTCATTATCGACGACGACCTCGAGCCGGAGGAGATAGAGGAGGAGGCCCTCAGCACCGAGGCCGGCTTCGCCCGCTACCTGGAGATCAAGGAGGAGTTCAAGAAGGGCCTGCAGAAGGTGATCGACCTCGGCGTTAACCTGATCCTCGTCGACGGTGGGGTCTCCGACGACGCCGAGGAGATCCTCACCGACGCCGGGGTCCTGGTGATGCCGCGGGTGTCCGGGGCCCAGCTCAAACGGGCCGCCGAGCACACCGGCGCCCGGATGCTCAAGAGGACCGGGCTCAAGAAACGGAAGAAAGACCTCGAGGGGTACATAGGCCGGGCGGACGAGGCCTACGTAGATGAGAAGCTCGAGCACCTCCGCCTGGTGGGCGGTCGCGGCAAGCCCATGGCCACTATGCTGGTCGGGGCCTCCACTGAGGAGGTCGTGGACGAGCGCGAGCGCATCGCCAAGGACGCGGCAGCCGCCGTGCAGGCCGCGGTACGGGGCGGCGTCGTCCCCGGCGGCGGCGCCATAGAGATAGCGGTGGCTCGGGACATCGAGTCGGCCCGGGCCGGTATGCGCGGGATGGCCGCCTACGGGCTCGATTGCGTTCTCGAGGCCCTGAAGAAGCCCCTGGGCCAGATCGTGTCCAACGCCGGCTTCAACCCCCTGGAGAAGGTCGGGGACGTCATGGCCGCCCAGGCCGAAGGCGACTCCGACTCCCTGGCCATAGACTGTGATACGGGGGAGATAGCCGACATGATGAGCATGGGGGTCGTGGACCCCACCCTGGTCAAGGTTCACGCCCTCAAGGCCGCCGGCGAGATCGCCGAGGCCATCCTGAGGATTGATACCATCATCAAGAAGAAGGACGAGGGAGGAGACCCGGCCGCGACCGAGGATCCGCTCGAGGAAATGGATTTCTAGGCGGTGATGGGAATTGAACGAGGAGCGCAAGGCGACTTGTGGCGAAGAGGAAGAAGCTCTGGCCGAGGTAGAGGAGGGACGGGAACCGGACATCGAGGAGCTCGCGGCCAAGGCCGCTAAGGCCGATGAATATCTGGCCGCTCTGCAGAGGTTGCAGGCTGATTTCGAGAACTATCGCAAGCGGACCCTCGCCGAGAGGCAGAGGGTCATTGACGCGGCCATCGCGGAGGTCCTCCAGGAGTTCCTGCCCACCCTGGACCACCTCGAAATGGCCCTGGAGGCTGGCGAGGACGGCTCGCTGTACCAGGGCGTTCTCATGGTTTGTGACCAGCTTAAGAGGACCCTGGAGTCGCTTGGGGTGAGGCCCATCGAGGCCGAGGGCGCTGAATTCGACCCGAGGTACCACGAGGCTGTGAGCCGGGTCGAGACCGAGGAGCACCCGGAGAACACCGTAGTGCGTGTCCTCCGCAAGGGGTATGTATACAAGGAGAGGGTGCTGCGGCCGGCCATGGTGGAGGTGGCCGCACGTCCCGCGGACGAGGACCGGAAGGAGGGGTAGAGCATGGGCAAGGTAGTCGGCATAGATCTGGGCACGACCAACTCCGTCATCGCCTACCTCGAGGGCGGCCAGCCCACCATCATCCCCAACGCCGAGGGCAGCAGGACCACGCCCAGCGTGGTGGCCTTCAAGGGGCATGAGAGGTTGGTGGGCCAGCTCGCCAAGCGCCAGGCGGTGACCAACCCCCAGAAGACCATAATGTCCATCAAGCGCCACATGGGCTCGGATTACAAGGTCAACATCGACGGCAAAGAATACACTCCCCAGGAGATCTCGGCCATGATCCTGCAGAAGCTCAAGAGGGACGCCGAGGAGTACCTGGGCGAGAGGATAGAGCAGGCGGTCATCACCGTCCCCGCCTACTTCACCGACAGCCAGAGACAGGCCACCAAGGACGCCGGGAAGATAGCGGGGCTGGAGGTGCTGCGGATTATCAACGAGCCCACCGCCGCCGCCCTGGCCTACGGCCTCGACAAGGAGGAGGAGCAAACCATCCTGGTCTTCGACCTGGGTGGAGGGACCTTCGACGTCTCCATCCTCGAGATCGGCGATGGGGTCTTCGAGGTTAAGGCCACCAGCGGCAACAACCGCCTGGGCGGCGACGATTTCGACCGTAGGATAATCGATTACCTCGCCGAGGAGTTCAAGAAGGAGCACGGCATCGACCTGCGCAAGGACCGCATGGCCCTGCAGCGGCTCACCGAGGCCGCGGAGAAGGCCAAGGTCGAGCTCTCGAGCACCATGTCCACCACCATCAACCTGCCCTTCATCACGGCCGACGAGAACGGCCCGAAGCACCTGGACATGACGCTGACCCGGGCCAAGTTCGAGGAGCTCACGGCGGACCTCATCGAGATGACCATGGGGCCCACCAGGACGGCCCTGGCCGACGCCGGCCTGTCCCCGTCGGACATAGACAAGGTGATCCTGGTGGGAGGCTCCACCCGGATCCCCGCCGTCCAGAGGGCCGTTACCGAGCTCTTGGGCCAGGAGCCCTACAAGGGCATCAACCCCGACGAGGTCGTGGCCATGGGCGCGGCCATCCAGGCCGGTGTACTGGCCGGTGAGGTCAAGGACGTGCTGCTGCTCGACGTGACGCCGCTCTCACTGGGCATCGAGACCCTGGGCGGGGTCTTCACCAAGCTCATCGAGAGGAACACCACCATACCCACCTCCAAGAGCCAGATCTTCAGCACGGCGGCCGACAACCAGACCCAGGTGGAGATCCACGTCCTGCAGGGCGAGAGGCCCATGGCCCGGGACAATAAGACGCTGGGCCGGTTCATCCTGGACGGCATACCCCCGGCCCCACGGGGCGTGCCTCAGATCGAGGTCACCTTTAACATAGACGTCAACGGGATCGTCAACGTCTCGGCCAAGGACCTGGGGACGGGGAAGGAGCAGAAGATCACCATCAAGTCCTCCAGCGGCCTCGACGAGAAGGAGATACAGAGGATGATCGAGGAGGCGGAGAAGTACGCCGAGGAGGACGAGAAGAAGCGGGAGGCGGTGGAGGTCCGCAATAACGCCGACGCCGCCGTGTACAACGCCGAGAAGACCCTGAAGGAGCTCGGCGACAAGGCCGCCGGCGACCTCGTAGAGAAGGTGCGCTCGGCCATAGACGAGGTCAAGAAGGCCCTGGAGTCGGACGACACCAACAGGATGAGGGAGGCCACCGAGAGGCTCCAGGAGGCCCTCTACCAGCTGAGCGCCGACATCTACGCCAAGACGGGGAAGAAGGCCGGGGACGAGGCCGGCGGTGACAAGAAGGGCGACGACGAGAACGTGATGGACGCCGATTACAAGGTGAAGGACGAATAAAGACCCCGAGGTGGGTTCGGCTTGACCAAGAGGGATTATTACGAGGTCCTGGGCGTCTCGCGCGACGCCTCCGAGGCCGAGATAAAGCGGGCCTACCGCAAGCTGGCCCGGAAATACCATCCGGACGCCAACCCCGACGATCCGGAGGCCGAGCGGAAGTTCAAGGAGGTCCACGAGGCGTACGAGGTCCTCAAAGACCCCGAGAAACGGCGGATCTACGACCAGTATGGGCACGCGGGCCTCGGCGGCGGTACGGCCGGGCAGGGCGCCGGCTTCGAGGGCTTCGGGGACTTCGGCATAGACATAGAGGATATCTTCGACAGCTTCTTCGGCGGCGGCATGCGTCAGAGGCGGTCCGGGCCAAGGAGGGGCGCCGACCTCCAGTACGAGCTGGTCGTGGACTTCGAAGAGGCCGCCTTCGGGGCCGAGAAGGAGATCGAGATCGCGCGGGTGGAGGACTGCCCCACCTGCGGCGGCAGCGGGGCCAGGCCGGGGACCGCGCCGGTCACCTGCCCCGTGTGCGGCGGCACGGGAGAGGAGCGGACCGCGCGAGCCACCCCGCTCGGCCAGTTCGTGACCGTCCAGACCTGCCGCCGCTGCGCCGGGCGGGGGACGATAATCGAGTCCCCCTGCCCGGAGTGTATGGGCCGAGGCAAGGTGAGGCGGCGTCGCAAGGTGGAGATAAAGATACCCGCCGGCGTGGACACCGGCGCGCGCCTCCGCATCAGGGGAGCGGGCGAGCCGGGCGATTACGGCGGCCCGCCGGGCGACCTCCACGTGGTCATAACCGTGAGGCCCCACCCCCTTTTCAAGCGGCGGGGCGATGACGTGTTGTACGAGGCCGAGGTGGGGATGGCCCAGGCCGCCCTGGGGACGACCATCGAGGTGCCCACGCTGGAAGGCAAGGCCGAGCTGAAGATACCGGAGGGCACGCAGTCTGGCGCCACCTTCCGCCTCCGGGGAAAGGGGATCCCCCACCTCCGCGGGTACGGCAGGGGAGACCAGTACGTGAAGGTCAAGGTAGTGACCCCCACGAACCTCACGGAGGAGGAGAGACGGCTCCTGGAGAAGCTTGCCGAGCTGCGGGGAGAGGCTGTCGAGGGGAAAAAGGGTTTCTTCAGACGAATGAGGGACGCCTTTGGAGGTTGACCGGCGGGCGCTGCCGCCGGTTTCCTGTTTGAGGTGATAGAGTGAGGTGGACGCAGGTCGAGGTCAAGGTTCCGAGGGCTGCCGCCGACCCCCTGGGGCTCATCCTGATGGACCTGGGGGCCCATGGCTACCAGCTCAGCGGCCAGGGCGACGAGGAGACGGTGACCGCCTATCTGCCCCTCACGGAGACGGCCGAGGAGCTCGAGCGGCGGGTCCGCGAGGGCCTCGGCCGCCTGCGAGCGGCGGGCCTCTTGGACTCGGTTCCGTCCCTCACGCTCACGCCCGTGAGCGAGGAGGACTGGGCCACGGCCTGGCGGCGTTACTACCGCCCCATAGAGGTCGGCAGACGCCTGGTAGTGGTGCCGGCCTGGGAGGACTACCGCGGCGAGAGGACCGCGGTGGCCATGGATCCCGGCATGGCCTTCGGGACCGGAGACCACCCCACCACCAGGATGTGCCTGGAGGGGCTGGATAGGGAGGTCAGGCCGGGAGCGGGGGTCCTCGACGTGGGCTGCGGCTCGGGCATCCTGGCTGTGGCCGCCGCGAAGCTCGGCGCCAGGCCGGTGGTGGCGTTGGACATCGACCCCGTGGCCGTCCGGGTGGCCGAGGAGAACGTCCGCAGGAACCAGGTCTCCGTGCGGGTGTTGCACGGCGGGCTCGAGGAGAGGGAGGAAGAGGTCGTGGCCCTCTGCCCCTCTGGGTATGGTATAGTAGTGGCGAACATCATCCCCGAGGTGATCTGCGCCATAGCCCCCGCCGTTCACAGGGTCCTGGCCGGCCGAGGGCTGTTCATAGCCTCCGGGATCATAGACAGCAAGGTGCCGGCAGTCCTTCGCCACGTGAAGGCCGTGGGCTTTCGGCATCGGGAGGAGACGAGGTCCGGCGGGTGGGCTTGCCTGGTCTTCGGAAAGGGTGAGCTGAGGTGAGCGCGACGCGCGTCTTCGTCGACCCCGCCGCCCTACGTAAGGGCGAGGTCCACATAACCGACCCCACCGCCGTCCACCACCTGGTGCGGGTGCTGAGGGTGCGGCCGGGAGACGAGATCGTGGCCGTGGTGCCCGGTGATGGCGAGTACCCGGCGGTAGTCACCCGGGTCTTGGAGGACGCCGTGAAGGCCCGGGCGGGAGAGCGAAGGGTCCCCCAGGTGGAGCCGCGGGTCGAGGTGCACCTTTACCAGGCCCTGCCCAAGGCCGACCGGATGGAGCTGGTGATCCAGAAGGCCACCGAGATCGGCGTGCACCGGGTGATCCCAGTGCGGACCCTTCGCACGGTGGTCGATATCCCCGCCGGGCGACAGGCGCGACGGCTTGCGCGCTGGCGCTCCATAGCCCGGGAGGCCGCCCGCCAGAGCGGCCGCCTGGCCATCCCGGCCGTGGAGGCGCCCCTCCCCCTGCAGGAGGCCCTGGCCACTGCGCCTGGCCTCCGCCTTATGGCGGCCGTGGGGGAGGGCAGCCTCCGCCTGTCGGAGGCCCTACCCGCCGATGCTAGCTGCGTGTCGCTGTTCATCGGCCCCGAGGGCGGGTTCTCCGAGGCGGAGAGGAGGATGGCCGTGGACCTCGAGGCCAAGCTCGTATCCCTCGGGCCCCGTGTGCTCCGCACCGAGACCGCCGGACTGGTGGCGCTCACCCTGGTGCTGGGCCTCTTGGGGGATCTGTGAGGTGGGACGATATGTCGCCCAAGGTCGCCTTCGCCACCCTAGGATGCAAAGTCAACCAGTACGATAGCGAGGCCATGGAGGGGCTCTTCAGAGAGGCCGGGTACGAGGTGGTGGACTTCTCCTCCCCGGCCGACGTCTACGTGGTCAACACCTGCACCGTCACCCACCGCAGCGACGCCAAGGCGCGGCAGCTCCTGCGCCGGGCCGCCAGGACCAACCCGGCCGCCCTTCGGGTGGTGGCAGGTTGCTACGCCCAGGTCTCGCCCGCTGAGCTCGCCGCGATGGGCGTCGACCTCGTGGTCGGGCTCGACCGGCGGGGGGAGATCGTCAGGTTGGTCGAGCAGGTCCGCCGTTCCCGTGACCCGCTGGTGGCCGTGGGGGACGTCTGGCGGATGGAGGAGTTCGAGGAGCTTCCCGTGACCGGCCGCAGCAGGACCCGGGCCACCATCAAGGTACAGGAGGGTTGCGACGAGTTCTGCGCCTACTGCATCGTACCCTACGCCCGGGGCAGGATCAGGTCCCGCGACCCCGAGCGGGTGGTCGAGGAGGTCCGCCGCCTGGAGGCCGCGGGCTTTCACGAGGTCGTCATCACCGGCGTGCACCTCGGGGCCTACGGTAGGGACCGCGGCGACCTATCCCTCGAGGACCTCGTGAGGCGGATCCACGCCTCCACGGGTATCGAGAGGATACGGCTGAGCTCCGTAGAGCCCATGGACATAACTCCGGGGCTGGTGGACTGCGTGACGACCCTGGAGAGGGTCTGTCCCCATATGCACATCCCCCTTCAGAGCGGCTGCGACGAGACCTTGGCCCGTATGCGCCGCCGTTACACCACCGAAGATTTCCGCCGTCTGGTGGCCGCCCTCCGCGAGGGGCGGCCGGACATCGCCATCAGCACCGACCTCATGGTGGGCTTTCCGGGCGAGACGGAGGAGGAGTTCGAGCGCAGCCTGGCCTTCGTCGAGGAGATGGCCTTCAGCAGGCTTCACGTCTTCCGCTACTCCCGGCGCAAGGGTACCCCCGCAGCGCGTCTCCCGGACCAGGTGCCAGCCGAGGTGAAGGCCGAGCGGAGCCGGCGGGCCCTGGCCCTGGGCGAGCGCCTGGCCCTGGATTTCCACCGGCGCTTTCTGGGCCAGAGCCTGGAGGTCCTGGTGGAGGAGGAGAGAGAGGGCGAGTTCCTGCAGGGCCTCACCGGCAATTACATCAGGGTTTTTCTGCGGGGAAGCGACGAGCTCATGAACCGCCTCGTCCCCGTCACGCTGACGCGGGCCACCCCCGAGGGCGCGTGGGGCAAGATCGGAGAGGGATGAGGGGCCGGGCGGGAGAATAAAATTTAGTTACCGGAACTTAAGGAGGCGTGGATATGCGGAAGCTGCGGGTGGGGATCCTTTTCGGGGGCCGTTCGGGGGAGCACGAGGTGTCGCTGATGTCGGCCCTCTCAGTGGTCAACGCCATCGACCGGGAGAAGTTCGATATCACCCTCATCGGCATCACCAAGGAGGGGCGCTGGGTCGTCGCGGAGGACCCGGTGAGGGCCCTGGCGTCGGGCACGGTAGAGGAGGGCGTCCCGGTGCTGCTGAGCCACGACCCGTCGCGCAGCCAGGAGGTGCAGCTCATCCCCGTGGAGCCCGCCGGGTACTTGAGCCGTCAGCTGAGCCAGCCGCTCGACGTCGTGTTCCCGGTCCTCCACGGGCCCTACGGGGAGGACGGGACGGTGCAGGGCCTCCTGGACCTGGCCGGCATCCCCTACGTCGGCGCGGGCGTTATGGCCTCGGCGGTGGGGATGGATAAGGAGTTCATGAAGATCGCCTTCGCGCATCGTGGCCTGCCCATCGTGCGCTACGCCGTCTTTCCCCGCAGCCGGTGGGACAGGGAGCCCGAGGCCGTGATGGAGGAGGTCGAGTCCTCCTTCGACTACCCGGTCTTCGTCAAGCCGGCCAACTTGGGCTCCAGCGTCGGCATAAGCAAGGTCCGAAACCGAGAGGAGCTCCGCGCCGGCCTGCAGGAGGCGGCCGCCTATGACCGGAAGGTCCTCGTGGAGGAGGGCCTCGAGGACATCCACGAGGTGGAGTGCAGCGTGCTGGGCAACGAGGAGCCCGAGGCCTCGGAGGTCGGCGAGATCGTGCCCTGTAACGAGTTCTACGACTACCGGGCCAAGTACATCGACGACCGGTCGGAGCTCATCATCCCGGCGCGACTTCCCGAGGGGGTTCGCAACGAGGTAAAGGAGCTGGCCCTGGAGGCCTTCCGGGCCATCGACTGCGCCGGGATGGCCAGGGTGGACTTTTTCGTCACCAGGGGCGACCACGAGATCTACGTGAACGAGATCAACACCATCCCGGGCTTTACGAGGATTAGCATGTACCCCAAGCTGTGGGAGGCCTCGGGCCTCTCCTACAGCGACCTCATCACCCGGCTGATTGAGCTGGCCCTTGAGCGTCACCGCGACCGCCTGCGGTCGAGGATCAGCTACACGCCGAGGGATAGCTAGCCCGCTTTGAAGGAATCCACCCTTCGAGAGAGAATAAGGACAGAGATTAAGGCTGATAAATCTGAGGGAAACTTAGGCACAAACGGCTGACCTCGAAGGGGGGAAATGAGAGTGGCTGACTGTCTTTTTTGTGGCATCGTAGCCGGCGAAGTGCCGAGCGAGAAGGTATATGAGGACGATGAAGTCCTGGCCTTTAGGGATATCAACCCGCAGGCCCCTCATCACGTGCTCGTGATCCCGAAGAAGCACATCGCCTCCCTGGCCGAGGCTGGGGATGAGGACGCGGGCCTGCTGGCTAAAGTCATCATAAAGGTGAGGGATATAGCCGCCGATCTGGGCCTCGATGAGGAGGGCTACCGCATGGTGGTCAACTGCGGCCCAAACGGGGGCCAGACTGTGGGCCACCTACATTTCCACCTCCTCGGGGGGCGCAGGATGACCTGGCCGCCGGGCTAGGCGATGCTGCTGATTGTGCCACCTCCAGGGGAGGAGGGAGAAGGTGACGCAGGTTCGGGTCGGCAAAGACGAGAGCATGGACAGCGCCCTCCGGCGGTTCAAGCGCGAATGCCGCAGAGCGGGGATACTGGCCGAAGTCAAGAAACGCCGGCATTACGAGAAGCCCAGCGTTAAGCGGAAGAAGAAGGCCGAGGCCGCCAGGAGGAAGCGTCGTCGCAGGTAGGGGAAGGCAATGGCACTTATCGAGAGACTCAGGGAAGATATGAAGCAGGCCATGAAGGCCAGGGAGGCCGGAAAGCTCAGGCTGTCGGTTATAAGGATGGCGCTGGCCGCCCTGAAGAACAAGCAGATCGAGCTCGGCCGGGAGCTTGAGGACGACGATGTCGTCGCCGTCCTCCACGGCGAGCTTAAGAGGAGGCGCGAGGCCGCGCGGGAGTATCGTGAGCTGGGCCGGGATGACGTGGCGGAGGTCCTGGAGCAGGAGGCCGCCGTCATCGTGGAGTACCTCCCCCAGCAGCTCGACGAGCGGGAGATAAGGGAGCTCGCCCGTGAGGTCATCGCCGAGCTGGGTGCCTCCGGCCCCCGCGACATGGGCAAGGTGATGGGGGCGATAATGCCCAGGGTACGAGGTAGGGCCGACGGCAAGGAGGTAAACAGAATAGTACGGGAGCTCTTGCAAAGCCAGTAAACGGCTCGAGTCGCTGACGCCCGGCCCCGTGCGGTCGGGCCTTTTTGCCGCATCACCGAAGGGGAGGCGAGGCGGGGTGAAGAGCAGGGTCGGGGTTCTCGTAGCTTTATTGATTTGTGTTCTCCTGGTGTCTGAGGCCGTCGCCGCGGGCGGGGAGGTTTACGTGCTAGACATTAAGGGCCCTATTGACAGGGGGCTGGCCTCTTACGTAGAGACGGCTTCCGAGAGGGCCGTGGCGGCGGGGGCCTCCGTGATCGTGTTGAGGATAGATACGCCGGGCGGGCTCCTGGACGCCGCGGAGAGGATCCGCGACGAGGTGCTATCCATGCCCGTGCCGACGGTCGCCTTCGTTGAGGGGAGGGCTTTGTCGGCCGGGGCCCTGATAGCCCTCGCCTGTGAGACCGTTGCCATGGCCCCGGGGGCGACCCTGGGGGCGGCCGAGCCCATCCCCAGCTCAGAGAAGGTGGTGTCCGCGGTGGCGGGAGAGTTCCGGGCCACGGCGGAGGCTAGAGGTCGCGACCCGGAGGTAGCCGCGGCGATGGTCGACGCCGACCTGGAGATCGAGGGCCTGGTCGGCCGGGGCAAGTTGCTCACCCTGACCGCGGCCGAGGCCGTAGAGGTGGGAATGGCCGACTTCATCGCCCCAGACCTCGCGGAGGTCCTGGCGAAGGCCGGGTACCGAGGGGCCAGCGTGATCGAGCTCGGGCAGCCGCCGGTGGTCACCGTGGCCAGGTTCCTGACCCACCCCGTCGTAGCGCCCCTGCTCCTGGCCTTGGGCTTCGTGGGCTTGATAATCGAGATGTTCACCCCGGGCTGGGGGATAGCGGGGCTGGTGGGCCTCGGCAGCCTGGCCCTGTTCTTCGGGGGGCACCTGGTGGCCGGCTTCGCCGGCGTCGAGGTAGTGGCCATCTTCCTGGTGGGCATGGTGCTGCTGGCCATCGAGATCTTCATGCCCGGGTTCGGGGTCTTCGGCGTGGCCGGGATCCTGGCCATGATGATCAGCGTGTTCCTGGCCTCCGGAGGGGGCATGGCGGCCGTGAGGTCGCTGTCCGTGGCGTTGATCCTCACGGTGGTGTCCACGGTGCTCCTGGCCAGGTACATGGCCCGCCGCGGCGTGCTGCTCAGGTTCATGCTGGCCGAGGCCCTGACCGGCGGCCAGGGGTACGTGGCCACCCGGGAGCGTGAGGAGCTGCTCGGCAAGCGGGGCAGGAGCGTGACCCCCCTACGGCCCGCAGGTGCGGCGCTCATCGAGGGGGAGAGGGTGGACGTGGTGACTGAGGGAGGCTACATACCCCCGGACACGGAGGTCGAGGTCGTCAAGGTGGAAGGCGCCCGGATAGTGGTGCGAGAGGTATCGTAACCCGGTCTAAGGAGGGATTGGATTGTTCGATCAGTTAGTGGGGCTCATTTTCATCGCGCTGATTTTCATCGCGGTGGTGGTCCTGTTCAGTTTCATCCCGGTGGGACTGTGGATCTCCGCCCTGGCCGCCGGCGTCCGCATCGGGCTGGTGACCCTGGTGGGCATGCGGCTGCGGAGGGTCCCGCCCGCCGCTATCGTCAACCCCCTCATCAAGGCCACCAAGGCGGGGCTGGACGTCAGCGTGAACAAGCTGGAGGCTCACTACCTGGCCGGCGGGAACGTCGACAACGTGGTCAACGCCCTGATAGCCGCCCAGCGCGCGGCCATCCCCCTGGAGTTCGAACGGGCCGCGGCCATCGACCTGGCCGGCCGGGACGTCCTGAACGCGGTCCAGGTTAGCGTCAACCCGAGGGTCATCGAGACCCCGCTGGTTGCTGCGGTGGCCAAGGACGGCATCGAGGTTAAGGCCAAGGCCAGGGTAACCGTCAGGGCCAACATCGAGAGGTTGGTGGGCGGAGCGGGGGAGGACACCGTGATCGCTAGGGTCGGCGAGGGCATCGTGTCCACTATCGGTTCAGCTGAGAGCCACAAGCTGGTGCTGGAGAACCCCGATAGCATATCCCATACGGTGCTGAGGAAGGGGCTTGACGCCGGGACGGCCTTCGAGATCCTGTCCATCGACATAGCCGACGTGGATGTGGGCCGGAACATCGGGGCCCAGCTGGAGACCGACAGGGCGGAGGCCGACAAGCAGATCGCTCAGGCCAAGGCCGAGCAGAGGCGCGCCATGGCCGTGGCCAGGGAGCAGGAGATGCGGGCCGTGGTCCAGGAGATGCGGGCCAAGGTCGTCGAGGCGGAGGCGGAGGTGCCCAAGGCGCTGGCCGAGGCCCTGAGACAGGGCAAGATGGGGGTCATGGATTACTTCGCCATGCAGAACATCAGGGCCGATACTGCCATGCGCGACTCCCTATCCCAGGCGGGGCGCCCGACCAAAGAGCCCGGTGCCGGTGATCAGGGTTGAACTGGCTGGTCATCCTCGCCATCGTAGTCTACGTCCTCCTCTCCGCGGCATCCCGCTCCCGCCGGGACCGCAGGGATTCGCCTCCCCTGTTCGGCCCCGGCGACCCGACGACGGAGCGCACACTGCGGGAGCTGCGGAGGAGGAGACAGGAGCGAAGCCGGCCGCCTGAGCCCTTGCGCGCGGAGCGCAGGGAGGTCGCCGAGCCGGAGAGGAAAGCGGTGCCGGAGAGGCCGCGGCCGCCGGAGGCGCCCGCCCCTCCGAGGATAGTTCCTTCAGAGCGGCCGTCACCAGCGCGGGAGAAGCCCGCGCTCAAGACCCCGGCCCGCCGGGTGGTATCGTTGCTCCAGGCAGAGGAGGGGGTGGCCGTGGCCTTCCTCCTTTCGGAGGTCCTCGGGCCGCCAAGGGCCCTGCGGCCGTGGCGGCCGGGCCGTGATTAGCTCCGGCCGCACAGAGGGAGGATCAGACAGGCCAGGCGGGCAGGAGAGAGCTTGTGCGCCGGCGAACAATCTTTCCTAGGGGCCAGTTTTCTCACCACCAGCTTTAGGAGGCGGTTGCAGTGATCGTCGGCACACCTAAGGAGATCAAGAACAACGAATATCGGGTAGGTCTGGTCCCGGCGGGGGTGCGGGCCTTGGTGGACGCGGGTCACCAGGTCCTCATCGAGGACGGGGCCGGCCTGGGAAGCGGGATCACCAACGAGGAGTACGTGGCGGCGGGAGCCACCATAGTTCCCACGGCTGAGGACGTCTACGGTCGGGCGGACATGATCATCAAGGTCAAGGAGCCGCTGCCGGCCGAGTACGACCTCTTGCGCGAGGGCCAGATCCTCTATACCTACCTACATCTGGCGCCCGCTCCGGAACTGACGGCGGCCCTCCTCAGGCAGAAGGTGATCGGCATAGCCTACGAGACCATTGAGCTGGAGGACGGCTCGTTGCCCCTCCTGACGCCCATGAGCGAGGTGGCGGGCCGACTGTCCGTGCAGGTCGGCGCCCGCTGTTTGCAGAAGGATATGGGAGGGCGGGGAGTGCTCCTGGGCGGCGTGCCCGGTACCCTGCCCGGCAAGGTCGCCATCGTCGGCGGCGGCACTGTGGGGACCAACGCGGCCAAGATGGCCGTGGGCCTCGGGGCTGACGTCACCATCCTGGACATAAACCTCGACCGGCTGCGCTATCTGGACGACATCTTCGGCGGCCGCGTTAAGACCCTGGCCTCCGGCGTGCACACCATAACCGAGGCGGTGAGGGAGGCCGACCTGGTCATCGGCGCCGTCCTGGTGACCGGAGCCAAGGCCCCCAAGCTGATCACGCGGGAGATGCTGAAGGACATGCAGCCGGGCTCGGTCATCGTCGACGTGGCCATCGATCAGGGGGGCTGTGTGGAGACTTCGCGGCCCACCACCCACGCCGACCCCATCTTCGTAGTGGACGGCGTCATCCACTACTGCGTCGCTAACATGCCCGGGGCGGTGGCCCGGACCTCGACCTACGCGCTCACCAACGCCACCCTGCCCTATGCCCTGATGCTGGCCGACAAGGGCTGGCAGAGGGCGGTATCCGAGGACCCGGCGCTGGCCAAGGGCGTGAACGTCGCCCACGGCCAGGTGGTATACGAGGCTGTGGCCAGGGACCTCGGCTACCCCTACGTCAGCCTTGAGGAGCTACTGTCATAGGAGAGAATTGTCGCCCGGGGCGGATCGCCCCGGGTTAATTTTTTTTGGCCTTCGGCCTCCCTCCCCCAGCCGAGGACTCCCCGTCATAAATGCCGTCGCCCCACCATAAGCTTAACGGGAGAGGAGGGCCCCCGATGAGCATGAGACGAGAGGTAGGCGGTCTCAGGAAGGGTATGGCTGAGTTCTTCGAGCTGCCCAAGGAGATCGTGCTGGATCTCCCCAAGATCACCATGGTGGGAGACCTTCAGATGAGCGTGGAGAACCATCGGGGGATAGTGGAGTACAGCTCTGAGCGGGTGGTCATCGCCGTCAGCGAGGGCCACCTGGTGCTGACGGGCGAGGAGCTCATGATCGGCTTCGTCTACCAGGAGGAGATAACCATAACGGGACGGTTCCGCCGGGTGGAGTTCTGCCGCTGAAGGGGATTGAAATGGCCCTGTACAGCCTCTGGTATTACCTGACAGGCCATCTCCGTATCACCGTCCAGGGTTACACCCCGGAGAGGTTCCTAAACCTCTGCGTCCAGCGGGGCATACACCTCTGGAACATCGTGAAGGACGGCGACCGGATGCAGGCGAACATCGGGATCGGGGGCTTTTTTCAGATCCGCCCGGTGGCCCGAGCGACGGCCTCCAGGGTGAGGATCCTGGAGAGGCGGGGACTGCCCTTCGTCCTAGCGAGGCTTAAGAGGCGCAAGGGCCTCTTGGTGGGCGCCCTCATGTGTTTGGCGGCCCTCTATCTCATGACCTGCTTCATCTGGCAGGTGGAGGTCCACGGTAACGAGGAGGTGCCCGAAGAGGCGATCCTGGAGGCTGCCAGGCGGGCCGGCCTTTACCCGGGAGCATACAAGTCCGAGGTGGACCCCAAACGGGTGGAGGAGCAGATCCTCCTCGCCATCCGCCGCCTAGGCTGGGCTGCAGTGGAGTTCCGGGGAACCACGGCCGTCATCGAGGTCGCCGAGCGGGTTCTACCTCCCGAAGCGGCGCCTGACGTGACGCCGGGGGATATCGTGGCCACCGCTGATGGCGTGGTGACCCGCGTCCTGGTCTTCAACGGCAGGGCGCTCGTCTCGGAGGGAGATACAGTGGTCCAGGGCGACGTCCTCATCACCGGCAGGCTGCTAGAGGGCGGCGAGGAGGGGGAGGCGGGCCCCTATGTCCGGGCCCGGGGGATAGTGCGGGCACGGGTCTGGCACAGGGCCTACGAGGAGGTGCGGGTCCAGGAGGAAGTCAAGCTCCGCACCGGCCGGACCTTTGATCGGACGTTGATAAAAATCGGCGATAATGAGATAATAATCAGGGGTAGGAAGAAAATCCCTTTTAAACTCTACGAGGTCAAGGTAGAGCGGACCGGGCTGGTGTCGTGGAGGAATATAAACCTGCCCGTCGAACTTATCAGGGAAACGTATTTCGAGCTGGTCGAGGTGCACCAGGAATTCACCGTCGATGAGGCCGAGAGGGTGGCCGTGAGGCGGGCCACCGACCGGCTCTTAATGGAGTTGCCTCCCCACGCCAGGGTCCTCGCCGTGCGCGAGGCCGTGGTCCAGGCCGGGGAGGGTTTTGTAGGTGTGGAGGTAATACTGGAAGCGGAACAGGATATTGGGCGATTCGTACCCTCGCCCTCGGGACAGGAGCAAGGGGGGGCGGGACGGAATTGATATGCGTTACGGCCGGCGGAAGAGCCCTTCCGCCGGTTCATACCTACGATGCAGGGGGCAGGTGGCGATTGCAGGAGAGGCGAGTAGAGATAACGGACAACGAACAGGCGTACAGGCTCTTTGGGAGGCATGACCGCCATCTCAAGGCCATCGAGAGCAGCTTCGCCGTGCAGACCTTTCTGGAAGACGGCCAGTTGCTGATCAGGGGCGCTGCTCGTGATGTGGACAAGGCCGCTTCCCTGATTGAGAGGCTCAAGGAGCTCACTGTAGACGGCAGGGTCCTCACAAGCCAGGAGGTGCGTTACGCCATCGACCTCGCCCGTACGGGAGAGGTTGATAAGCTTCTGGGCCTTTCCTCCGACGTCCTGCTGGTGACTGCACGGGGTAAGGAGATAAAGCCCAAGACCCTGGGGCAGAAGAAGTACGTGGAGGCCATGAGGAGGGACAGCCTGGTCTTCTGCATCGGCCCCGCCGGCACGGGGAAGACCTATCTGGCCATGGCCATGGCCATATCCCTCTTTAAGGCCAAGGAGGTCAACCGGATCATCCTCACCAGGCCGGCGGTGGAGGCCGGCGAGAAGCTGGGGTTCCTGCCCGGCGACCTGCAGGAGAAGGTCGACCCCTACCTGAGGCCGCTCTACGACGCCCTGTTCGATATGTTGAACGTCCAGACCTTCGAGAGGTACATGGCTAAGGGGCTTATCGAAGTAGCGCCCCTGGCTTATATGCGAGGTCGGACCCTGGACGATTCCTTCGTGATCTTAGATGAAGCGCAGAATACTACGCCGGAGCAGATGAAGATGTTCCTCACCAGGCTCGGCTTCGGCGCGAGGGCGGTGGTGACGGGCGACGTTACGCAGGTCGACCTGCCTGCGGGCACCTACTCCGGCCTGCAGCAGGTGACGGAGATCCTAAGGGACATCGATGGCATCTCCTTCGTCTATCTTACGGACCGCGACGTGGTCCGGCACGAGCTCGTCCAGAAGATCATCAGGGCCTATGAGCAGTGGGAGGCCGAGAGAAGAGAGGAGACCGCGCCCGGGGAGGATTGACCCCCCGGGAGGGGAGTGTTCTGAATGAGGTTCTTTAGGGGCCTGATGCCTAGACAACAGCACGGGTTTGCACGACATTTCCAACCCGATTCCGCGTTGCGGCGCCTGATGGTAGGGCTTCTCTTCCTGGTCGTCGTCGCCTCCGTGTTCACCACCAGCATCCTGCCGGAGAGGGTGGACCTCAGCGTCGGAGAGGTGGCCGATCGGGATATCAAGGCGCCGCGTACCGTGATCAACGAGGTCGAGACCGAGCGGCTGCGCAAGGCGGCCGCTGACGCCGTGGACCCCGTCTACGAGCACAACTCGCGCGTCGGGGAAGAGGCCCTGGCCAGTCTGCAATCCCTGTTCACCTTCCTGCAGTCCGTCCGGGCGCAGGGGGAACTGTCCCTTGAGCAGCGCCTCGAGCGGCTCAAGGAGAACGGGATCTACGCTGAGCTTCCCGACGAGATATTGCTGGCCCTCCTCCAGGAGGACGCCAAGACCATGGCCTCGGTGTACGCTGAGTCGGAGCGTATCCTGTCCTCCATCATGCAGTCGGGCATCAAGGAGGAGACTCTGGACTCCTTCCGGCGTCAGGTGGACGTCGAGGTGGATGAGCTCCCCTTGAGCCCCAACCACAAGACGGCCATGTCCTATATCATCAAAAGCCTTATCAAGCCCAACCTGGTCTTCAACCAGGAGGAGACCATGAAGAGGAGGCAGCAGGCGCGGGAGGCGGTGGAGCCCGTGCAGATCCTTGAGGGCGAGATAGTGGTCGCCGAGGGCCGCAAGGTGACCGAGGAGGACATCGCCATCCTGAGGCAGCTCGGGCTGCTCAGGAGCCAGAGCTCCACGCGGGTGACGGCCGGCGCCCTGCTGTTATCCCTGATCTACGTGTTGGTCATAGGCGCCTACCTGTATTACTTCCAGCGTGAGGTCTTCGAGTCGGAGCGGATGTTGCTTCTCCTGTGCATCATCCTCTCGCTCTTACTGATACCGGTGCGAGTGTTCATCCCCATCTCGGCCTACCTGGTTCCGGTGGGGGCGGCGACGCTGCTGCTGTCCATTCTGCTGAACCCCCGCCTGGCGATCTTCGCGGGCTTTATGTTAGCCCTGGCATTGGGGGTCTTGACCGGCAATGACTTTAAGTTCATGGTCGTGGCTTTTATAGGCGGCATGGTGGGGGTGTACAGCGTGGAGAGGATCGGCCAGCGGTCTGACCTCGTGAAGACCGGCCTGACCATCGGCGCGGCGAACGCGCTAACCATCCTCACCCTGTACCTGGCCTTTGAGTCGGGGTCTTTGCTCGCCACCGAATTCCTGCTGGACCTCCTCTACGGGCTGGTAAGCGGCGCCCTAGCTGCGGTGCTGGCCGTCGGCTCGCTGCCCATCTTCGAGAGCTCCTTCGGGATCATCACGGCGGTTAAGCTCCTCGAGCTCTCCAACCCCGATCAGCCGCTGTTGAGGCAGCTTCTCCTGGAGGCGCCCGGGACCTACCATCACAGCGTCCTGGTGGCCAACCTTTCCGAGGCCGCCACGGAGGCGGTCGGGGGAGACTCGCTGTTGGCTCGCGTCGGCGCCTATTACCACGACATCGGCAAGATGAAGCGGCCGTACTTCTTCATCGAAAACCAGTTCGGGGGACAGAACCCCCATGAGAAGATATCGCCCAGCCTGAGCGCCCTGATCATCACCTCCCACGTGAAGGACGGCGTGGAGCTGGCGCGGAAACATAAGCTCCCCTCGGTCATCGTGGATTTCATCCGGGAGCATCACGGGACGACCTGCATCAGCTATTTCTTCAACCGTGCTGCTGAGGTCGATCGAGGGAACCCGCCGACGCGCGAGGAGTTCTCCTACGAGGGGCCGAAGCCGACCAGTAAGGAGTCCGCGGTGGTCATGTTGGCCGATTCGGCCGAGGCCGCCGTTCGGGCGCTGAGCAAACCCACCCCGGGCCGTATCGAGGGGGTCATACGCAAGGTCATAAAGGACCGGCTTAACGACAACCAACTGGAGAAATGTGACCTCACCCTCAAGAACCTGGATACCATAGCCGATATCTTCACTAAGATACTAACGGGCGTGTTCCATCCCAGGATAGAGTACCCGGAGGGGCTGAAGGGCCTTGAGAAGGAGCCCGCCGAGAGGGAACAGGTGGCGGGCCCGGCAGAACTTAAGGAGGGATGAACTCTCATGCGTGTCCTCATCGCCAACCGCCAGCGGCTGGTGCCGCTGGACACCGGCCTCAGGGCGACCATAGACAGGGCAGCGCACGCCGCCATGCGGGCCGAGGGCATATCCGAGAGGGCCGAACTCAGCGTTACTCTGGTGAGCGACCAGGAGATAGCGGAGCTGAACCGTAAGTACAGGGGCACCGAGGGACCGACGGACGTGTTGGCCTTCTCCCTCCTCGAGGAGGAGGGGCCAGGTCTGCGGGACGGCGAGGAGTCGCCCATGTACATGCTCGGGGACGTGGTCATATCGGTGGACACGGCCAGGGAGCAGGCCGAGGAGTACGGGCACTCCCTGGAGAGGGAGCTGGCTCTGCTGACCATCCACGGTGTCCTGCACCTGCTGGGGTATGATGACGAGACGGAGGACAGGAAGCAGCAGATGTTCGCAAGACAAGAGGAGATCCTGGAGTCCGTCAACCTGAGGGGTTAGGGACATGGCGGCGAGGCGGTCAAGGCGCTGGTTTTGGAGCTTCTATTTCGCCCTTCGAGGCCTGTTCAGGGTCTGGCGCGGGGAACGCAACATGCGGGTGCACGCCGCGGCGGCCAGCCTGGTCTCCTGGGCGGCGTGGGCGGCCGAGCTCGAGCCGGTACAGTGGGGGATCCTGGTAGTCCTCATAGCCCTGGTGATGGTCGGCGAGATGTTGAACACGGTGGTGGAGGCCGTGGTGGACCTCCAGGTCGAGGAGTATCACCCCACAGCCGAGGTGGCCAAGGATGCCATGGCGGGCGGCGTCCTGTTGACGGCGATGGCCGCCCTGGGGGTGGGATACCTGTTCTTCGGCTCCATCCTGGCGGACCTGCCGCGCCTGTTCTACCTACGGGCCGTAGAGGACCCCTTTATCACGGCGGTATTTGCCGTAGTAACTTCATTCTTCTTAGCGGCCGCGCTGGTCGCCGTACTAAACACAGATCAGGGAGGGACGGGGTATGTGGAGTAGGATCAAGACCTTTTTCGTGACAGGGTTGGCCGTGCTGATCCCGGTCGTCACCACCATTTATTTTCTCTGGTTTCTTTTCACGCTCATCGATGGCTTCCTCGGCGACGTCATCAGGCCGTACCTGCCCTTCCCCTTGCCCGGTGTGGGCTTCGTCCTCACCCTGTTGTTAGTACTGTTAACTGGGGTGCTGGCCACCAACTACCTGGGCCGTAAGCTCATCGCCATGGGAGAGTACGTCATGATGCGCACGCCGGTGGCCCGGGGGATATACATCACCTTGAAACAAGTGGTGGATGCCCTGTGGCGGCAGGACCGGAGCGCCTTCAAGCAGGTGGCCCTGGTGGAGTACCCCAGGAAGGGACTGTACTCCATCGGCTTCGTGACCAGTGATGCCGCCGAGGAGATCGAGGACAGGACGGGGCAGAAAATGGTGACGCTGTTCATACCCACCACCCCCAACCCGACCTCCGGACTCCTCATAATGGTCCCCCGGGAGGACGTGATCTTCCTGGACATGAGCGTTCAAGACGGGGTCAAGCTGGTCATCTCGGGCGGGGTGGTGGCGCCCCGTAGGGTGACCGCCCCACGGCCGTCGGGTCAGACGGAGCCCGGCTTTTGGGGAAAGCTGTGGGGATAACCAGGTCAGAGCATGGAGGGGTTTAGATGGACAAGATGGACGAGCTAGTAAGCAGGGCCACCGCGGCCAGGGAGAAGGCTTATTGCCCCTACTCGGGCTTCGCCGTAGGGGCGGCCGTGCTCACGCCTGATGGGCGCATCTTCACCGGCTGCAACGTTGAGAACGCCTCCTACGGCCTTACCAACTGCGCCGAGAGGACAGCGGTGTTCAAGGCGATCTCGGAGGGGGCCCGGGAGATAGTGGCCGTGGCCGTGGTGGCCGAGGGCGAGCCCCCGCCGCCCTGTGGGGCCTGCAGGCAGGTGCTGGCCGAGTTCGGGCCCCGTGCGGAGGTCGTGTTGGCCTCTACTACGGGGGAGCGGATACGGACGTCGGTGGATTCCCTGCTGCCCGCGGCCTTCAGGTTTAAGAAATAACGCCCGGCGGGCGCTCAGGACCACAACACCAACAGCGCGGTGAGGGCCAGGAGGGCTGCTAAGCGTCTTGCGGACATAGCCACACCTCCGCTGGGGTGCGTCGGTCCATGGTCATAGTATTCTGTCGCAGGGCGTGGTGATACATGGGTTCCTTTAGGTCGGGCTTCGTGGCCATAGTGGGCCGGCCGAACGTGGGCAAGTCCACCCTTCTCAACAGCATGATCGGCCGCAAGGTGGCCATCGTCTCGGATAAGCCGCAGACGACGCGCAACAGGATCAGCGGCGTGCTGACGGGGGAGGGCTATCAGATAGTGTTCGTGGACACGCCGGGCATCCACCGCCCTCAGCATAAGCTCGGGGAGTACATGGTGAGGGCGGCCCGGGCCGCCCTGACCGACGTGGACCTGATCCTGTTCACGGTCGACGGCAGGTTTCCGCCCGGGGGCGGCGACCGGTATCTGGCACGCATACTGGCCGACGTCAGTACGCCGGTGTTCCTGTTGGTGAATAAGATGGACGCCGTCCGAGACGCGGGAGCTCGCCTTGAGGAGTACAGCGCGCTGGGCGAGTTCGCTGAGGTCATGGGGATATCGGCCCTCACCGGCGAGGGCGTCCGGGAGCTGGTGGAGAAGATCCGGGAGAGGCTCCCCGAGGGACCCATGTATTACCCGGAGGACGAGGTCACGGACCAGCCGGAGGTGTTCATCGCCGCCGAGCTCATCAGGGAGAAGGTCCTCCATCTCACCAGGGAGGAGGTCCCCCATGCGGTGGCGGTGGAGGTCACGGCCATGGAGGAGCGCGACGACGGCCTCCTGTACATCGGCGCGAACATCTACGTGGAGAGGGACTCCCAGAAGGGGATTATTATAGGCAAGGGCGGCTCCATGTTGAGGGAGATAGGCAGGCTGGCCCGGCAGGAGATGGAGGGCCTGTTCGCCACCCGTATCTTCCTGGAGCTATGGGTCAAGGTAAAGAAGGATTGGCGAAACCGCGAGGGAAATCTGCACGCCTTCGGTTACGGCAGGGAGTAACGTTCTGAGGGGGAGGTGGTACGGAGTGGACCCTGAACCTAGTAGCGCCAGTAGCGACAACCGAAGCAAGAGATTTCAGGGCGGGGAATCCGTACCGGCCCTCGGCCGTTACGTGACGGAGCCTCATGGGCTCCGGTCCCCCGCGCCTAAAGGAGGCGTTGCCATTGGAGCAGGATCTCAGATCAGCCATTGAACGGATTAGAGCGGTCATCGCCGAAGATGGCCCCTCGACACTGCGGAAGGTCCTCGAAGATTGGCACCCCGCGGACATAGCGGAGGTCCTGGAGCACCTGGAGCCGCGTGAACAAGAGGTCGTCCTCGAGGCCTTCGACGATGAGGTGGCTGCCTCCGTCATCCTGGAGCTTCCCTATGAGGACCAGGCGAGGCTCCTCTCCGTGCTGAGCCCGGCTCGGGCGGCCTCCGTCCTCGACCATATGCCCTCCGACGATATAGCGGACCTGTTGGGGGACATCGAGGAGGAGCAGGCCCAGAGCATCCTCAGGCTTCTGGCCAGGGACGACGCGGTGGACGTGAGGCGCCTGCTGGCCTATCAGGATGATACCGCCGGCGGCATCATGACCACCGAGCTCATCGCCCTACGCGAGGACCTCACGGTGGAAGAGGCCATCGAGCACCTGCGCAGGATAGCCCCGGATGCGGAGACTATCTACTACGTTTACGTCGTGGACGCGGAGGATACCCTGGTGGGCGTCCTCTCCCTCAGGGACCTGATCATAGCGCCGCCCAGCGCCGCCATCGGGGAGATAATGAGCACCAAGGTCATCGCCGTACAGGCGGAGGACGACCAGGAGGAGGTCGCCCGGGTGGTGGCCAGATATGACCTCCTGGCCGTGCCCGTGGTCAACCATCAGGGGCGCCTCATGGGGATCGTCACGGTCGACGACGTTATCGACGTCATCGAGGAGGAGGCCACCGAGGACATCCACAGGATGATGGCCGCCTCCACCGAGGAGGCTGAGGATACGGTCTGGTCGAAGGTTCGGAAGCGGCTGCCGTGGCTTGTTCTTCTCCTCATCGGTAACGTCCTATCAGCCTCGGTGTTGCGTCATTATTCCATGGCCATCGAATCGCTGGTCGCCCTCGCTTACTTCGTTCCCATTCTCATGGACCAGAGCGGGAACGTGGGGGTTCAATCCCTGACGGTGGTGGTGAGGGGGCTGGCCACCGGTGAGGTACAGGCCAGGGACGTCTGGCGCATCATCAGCAGGGAGTTGCGGGTGGGATTGCTGCTCGGGCTGTTCACCGGGAGCCTGGTGGCCGGCGTGGCCCTCGTGTGGCAGGGCGAGCCCCTGCTCGGCCTGGTCATCGGACTGGCCATGGTGAGCGGGCTCACCACCGCCGCGCTCATGGGCACGGTGGTCCCCCTCGTCTTCAACCGGCTGGGTATAGACCCGGCCGTGGCCTCCGGCCCCTTCATAACCACGGCCGCCGACGTGACCGGGCTTCTGATCTACTTCGGCTTGGCTAGCATCCTGTTGGGGCATTTGCTCGCCTAGGGAGGGAGGACATGGCCCTTTCCAAGACCCAGGCGGTCGTCCTGCGCACCCGTGACCTTGGCGAGGCCGACCGCCTGGTTACCCTGTACACCCTCGAACACGGCAAGGTGGGCGCCGTGAGCAAGGGCGCGAGGAAGGCGCGGAGCAGGCTCGGGCCCGTGATACAGACCTTCAACCACCTGAACCTCCTCCTGTACAAGGGGAAGAGCCTATACACCATAACCGGCGCCGACCTCATCGACGGCTTCCCCCTCTTACGAGGCGACCTGACCAAGATGACCGCGGCCAGTTATATTACAGAGCTGGTGGAGCGCACCTCGGAGGAAGGGGACCCAGACCAGGAGGTCTTCTACCTCCTGGTGACCTCCCTGCACCTCCTGGTGGAGGCCGGCTACGAACGACAGGTGACCTGGGTCTTCCAGTTGCGGCTGTTGGACCGTCTGGGCCTGGCCCCACGGCTGGACCGATGTCAATGCGGCCGTAAGGCGGACATGGAGGGGAGGCGGCCCGTGGCATACGATCCGGCGGCGGGCGGCGTCCTCTGCCCGCGGTGCGGCAGAGGGCCGACCCTATCGAGGGAGGCCCTGAGGGCGCTGTATGGGCTCCAGACCTCTCCCGTCGAGGAGGCCCTGAGCCTATCGGTGGGGCCCGGAGTGGCGGACGATATCGACGAGTTCCTGCACGATTATGTGGTATATCACCTCGGGCGTGAACCTAATTCCCTCAGGTTCCTCAGGGAGCTCTGGGGAATGAGGGGTGGGGAAATGTGCGAGAATACGAAGGAAGGGGGATGATGGCGTGGACGACAGGCTGGAGAAGATCGATCTGATAAGGCAGAGGATCGACGTGAGCTACCGGGAGGCCGCGGAGGCCTTGGATAAGGCCGGGGGCGACGTCGTCGAGGCCCTCATCATGCTCGAGGGCCGGGACCGACCCTGGCGCGAGAGGTTCAACGTCCAGGGGAAGGAGCTGGTGGAGAAGGTCAAGGAGCTCATCCACGAGGGCAACGTCTCCCGGGTGCGCATAAAACACGGTGAGCGCGTCCTCCTCGAGATCCCGGTCACCGTCGGGGTGGTGGGCGCCCTTCTCCTGCCGACCCTGGCGGCCCTGGGGGTAATAGCGGCCATGGTCACTCGCTGTACCATCGAAGTGGAGAGGCGCAGGCCCTCTGAGGAGGGCGAAGAGATCCCCGTAGAGACGGACGATGATGTAAATCAATGAGCCCGACCGCATTTTGTAAATTATGCAGTTGGAGAAAACCAGGGCGAGGGCTCACCTTCCTAGTGCCTTTCTGGCCTTACGGTCGGAGCTAGAAGGGTGAGGTTCCGGGGTGTTGACCATCGTCTGGCTCCTAGCCTGAGATGTCGCCGGGAAACCTGACCGGGCGGAGATGAGGTGTTGTGGGGGCGGGGGATTTTTGTAGCCTTAGCTATAGGGGGGCTTACCCATGGACTTGGTGACCGGTGCAGCTGGGCATCTCGGCAACCTGTTGGTGAGGGAGCTGCTGGGGCGAGGCAGGCGGGTGAGGGCCATGGTCCTTCCAGGGGAGCCCCTGCGGTCCTTGGAGGGGCTCGACCTCGAGCTGGTCGAGGCCGACGTCTTGGACGTGAGCTCCCTGGAGCGGGCGATGAGAGGCATCGATGTGGTGTATCATCTGGCGGGCGTCATCTCCATAACTCGGGGTGATGAGCGCAGGATGTGGCAGGTCAACGTAGACGGTGCCCGGAACGTGGCCCGGGTCGCGCTCAGAAGTGGTGTTCGGCGGATGGTACACGTAAGTTCCATACACGCCCTCGCCTACCGACCGGGTGGCGCGGTCGACGAGAGAGCACCCCTGGCCCTTGACGCCTCCCCTCATTCCTACGACAGGACGAAGGCCGAGGGGGTACGGGCGGTCCTCGAGGTGGTAAGAGGGGGGCTGGATGCCGTGATCGCCTGTCCCACCGGGATTATCGGGCCGCACGATTATTTGGGTTCCCTCATGGGACGGGTGATCCGGGGATTTACCTCTAAGCGCGTACATTTTATCGTCGACGGGGCCTTTGATTTCGTCGATGGGCGCGATGTGGCGCGGGGGCTGATCCTCCTGGCGGAGCGGGGTAGGACGGGAGAGGCCTACATCCTCTCCGGCACCCGGGTACGGCTGCGGGAACTGGCGCACCTGGTGGGCGAGATGTCCGGACGGAGGGCGTGTTGCATCGTGGTGCCGCGAGGACTGGCCCTAGTAGCGGCAACGGTGTGGGAGACGGTCGCCAGGTTGGCCAGGGTCAAGGTGGAGTTCACGCGGTACGCCGTACGCACGCTCACCGAGGGCTGCACCTTCAGCAGTGCGAAGGCGCGCGACGAAGTGGGCTACACCTCACGTCCGCTGCAGGAGACCTTGGCCGATACCGTGAGGTGGTGGCGCGATATTAGCCACAGGATGTCGGTGGCCGGGGTCCGTGGTTGCGTCCTCTCGGCGTGATTTTCGCTGAAGCGGGGACGTGGCACCCCGAGCTGATCGCGTTCGGGGTACTCGCCGCTGGCCGTGGATTACAGGCGTGCTTGCCCTGAGAGGTCAGCGACGCCCTTGGGTTGGCCGGACATATGCCGGACGATGGTGAGCATTGACAGAGCACGCCCCTTTGAGTTAAGCTAAGGGCAGTTCAATAGAGCCGGCTATGACGGAGAGGAGTAGTCGTGATAGGCCGTCTGAGAGAGCCGACCGGGCGGTGAGAGGTCGGCCGGCCGCTCGACGAAGGGCGCTCCTGAGCCGCCGGGAGGAAAGCCGCAAGGTGAGTAAAGCCCGGACCTGAGAGCTGGGCCCCGAGGGGTCAATCAGGGTGGAACCGCGGGAGAGACCTCCCGTCCCTGAGCTGGGACGGGAGGCTTCTAATTATGAGGCTCATTACGAGGGAGGTCGGGAGATGAATTTCCAAGCGGTCATCATGAGGCTGGAGAGGTTCTGGGCCGATTACGGCTGCGTCATCTTTCAGCCCTACGACGTTGAGAAGGGGGCGGGCACAATGAACCCGGCCACCTTCTTCCGGGCCCTGGGCCCCGAGCCGTGGAAGGTGGCCTACGTGGAGCCGTCCCGACGGCCGGTAGATGGCAGGTACGGGGAGAACCCCAACAGGCTCTACCAGCACTGGCAGTACCAGGTAATCCTCAAGCCGTCCCCGCCGGACGTACAGGAGGTGTACATCGCCAGCCTCGAGGCCCTGGGGATCGTGCCCGAGGAGCACGACATCAGGTTCGTGGAGGACAACTGGGAGGCCCCCACGCTGGGCGCTTGGGGCACGGGCTGGGAGGTCTGGCTCGACGGGATGGAGATCACCCAGTTCACCTACTTCCAGCAGGTCGGGGGATACGATACCAGGCCCGTCTCCGTGGAGATCACCTACGGCCTGGAGAGGCTGGCCAGCTATATCCAAAAGGTGGACAACGTCTTCGACCTCCAGTGGGTTGATGAAGTCACCTACGGGGAGGTATACCGTCGGAACGAGTACGAGCAGTCTCGCTACGCCTTCGAGGTGGCCGACGTCGCACTGCTCGTCGACCTCTTCGAGAAATACGAGGGGGAGGCCGAGCGGATCCTCGAAGAGGACCTGCTGTTGCCGGCCTACGATTACGTGCTCAAATGTTCCCACGTATTCAACCTGTTGGATGCCCGCGGCGCCATTAGCGTTACGGAGCGCACCGGCTATCTGGGCCGGGTCAGGCGCCTGGCCAGGAGATGCGCGAAGCTCTACCTGGAACAACGCCGTGAGATGGGCTACCCGTTGCTCAAGGGAGGCGAGGATCAGTGAATTTTCTCCTGGAGATCGGCACGGAGGAGATGCCGGCTCGCTTCCTGCCGCCCCTTCTGGATGAGCTCAAGGCCAAGTTGAGAGAGAGGCTGGCGGAGGAGCGGTTGGCGCCGGAGAAGGTGAGGGTCTGGGCTACTCCCCGCAGGATCGCCTGCTACGTGGAGGGGCTGCCCGAGAGACAGGAGGACAGGTTGCTCGCCATCAAGGGCCCGCCCGCCAGGGTGGCCTTCGACGAGGAGGGCAGGCCGACCCGGGCTGCCGAGGGCTTCGCCAGGTCGCAAGGGGTACCCGTAGAGGAGCTTCGGCGGAGGAAGACAGATAACGGTGAGTACATTTTCGCGGAAAAGGTGGAGAAGGGCGAGCAGGCGGCCGCGGTGCTGGCCAGGATCATGCCAGAGCTGCTCGGGTCCCTGTCCTTCCCCAAGAACATGCGGTGGGGCTGGGAGGAGACCAGGTTCGGCCGCCCCGTGAGGTGGCTGGTGGCCCTGTTGGGCCGTGAGGTGGTATCCTTCCAATTCGCCGGCGTGCGTAGCGGCCGGGGCAGTAGAGGGCACCGGTTCGCCGGCGCCGCCGAGATCCCCATCCCGGCTGCCGAGGACTACCTCGACCTGATGGAGGAGAACTACGTCATCGTCGACCAGAACAGACGACGGGGCCTAATAACGGACCAGGTGCGGGCCTTGGCCCGGGAGGAAGGAGGGGAGGCCCTGATGCCCGAGGACCTTCTGGAGGAGGTCACCTACCTGGTGGAGTACCCCACGGCCTTCCTCGGCAGGTTCGATCCCGCCTTCCTCGAGGTCCCCGAGGAGGTCCTGATCACGACCATGCGCGGCCACCAGCGGTACTTCCCGGTCAGGGGGCCTGAGGGCCTGCTCCCGGTCTTCATCGGTGTGCGGAATGGCGGCTCTGAGCACCTAGAGGTGGTGCGGGCCGGGAACGAGAAAGTTCTCAGGGCCCGTCTGGCCGATGCCCGCTTCTTCTTCGAGGAGGACCTCAAGAGGCCCCTGGCCGACCGGGTGGAGGGCCTGAAGAGGGTCGTCTTTCAGGAGGACCTCGGCACCCTCTACGACAAGAGCATGCGGGTCCGGCGTCTGGCCGGGATCCTGGGCGAGAAGGTGGGCGCGGACCGAGATCTCCTGACCCAGCTGGACAGGGCCGCCTTCCTGGCCAAGGCGGACCTGGACACGCATTTGGTATATGAGTTCCCCGAGCTCCAAGGGGTCATGGGCAGGGAGTACGCCCGCAGGGAGGGCGAGGACGAGGCGGTGGCCCGGGCCCTGTACGAGCAGTACCTGCCCCGGTTCGCCGGCGATGAGCTTCCCGAGACGCCGGCGGGCACCCTCCTCAGCCTGGCCGACAAACTGGACACCATCGTCGGCTGTTTCTCGGTGGGCATCCAGCCCTCGGGATCCAAGGACCCCTATGGGCTGCGCAGGCAGGCGACTGGCGTCGTGAGCATCCTCCACGCCTCCAGGCTGTCCCTGCGGCTTGACGAGATGATCGGCCACGCCGTCGAGGGCTGTCCGGGGGCAGATGTCGACCGCCAGGAGGTCTTCAAGATGGTGCACGCCTTCTTCCGCCCCCGCGTCGCTAACCTCCTGGCGGAGCAGGGGATAAGCCCCGATGTCATCGAGGCCGTGCTGCGAGTGGACTACGACGACGTACCGGACGCCGTGGCCAGGGCGCGCGACGTCATGGAGTTCAAGGGCCGGCCCGACATGGAGGAGCTGCTGATCGCCTTCCGACGGGCCAACAACCTGGCCGAGAAGGCGGGTGAGGAGGAGATCCGCCCCGAGCTCTTCGAGGAGGAGGCCGAGGGGACCCTATACCGGGAGCTCATGGCCCTTCGGGAGAGGGCTCAGCCCTACCTGGAGTCCAGGGATTACCGGTCCTTCCTTGAGACGGCGGTGGGGTTAAAGCCCGTCATCGACGCCTTCTTCGACGGGGTGCTGGTCATGACCGACGACGCCCGCCTGCGCGCAAACCGCCTGGCCCTGCTGCGGGAGGTCAGCCGGTTCCTGGGCCGGGTGGCCGACTGGGATGCCCTGACGCTCTGACGCATAGACCTTGGGAGGGGGTTGATGCAGGAGGACGTCCCCCTCTCGCAGTAATAAGTACCAAGGGGGAAGCTGAGGGATGAGACGACCCTCCGAATTGCGGTTTCGGGTGACACGGCTTGGGCCCGACGGGGACGAGGTCGCCGCTGGCGGCGACGGGCAAGACCTCCCCGTCGTTTACGTGGTCTCCGACTCCATCGGTGAGACGGCCGATTACGTCGTCAGAGCCGCGGCCAGCCAGTTCAACGCCGAGGGCGTGGAGATCCGACGGGTGTCTTATGTGGAGAGCGCCGCCGACATAGACGCGGTAATATCCCAGGCGCGTGAGATCAGGAGCATTATAGTGTTCACCATCATCGTGCCTCACCTGCGAGATACGCTGCGTGAGAAGGCGGCCGCGGCCCGGATCCCCGCTGTGGACATCATGGGGCCTACCATGGAGGCTATGGCGGGCCTGATGAGCACTCCTCCCAAGCTCCAGCCGGGGCTGGTGCACCGGCTCGACGAGGAGTATTTCCGTCGCATAGAGGCAGTGGAGTTCGCGGTCAAGTACGACGACGGTAAGGACCCCAAGGGCCTCCTGAAGGCCGACATAGTCCTCATCGGCGTGAGCCGCACCTCCAAGACCCCCGTGAGCATGTACTTGGCCCACCGGCGCTACAAAGTCGCCAACCTGCCGCTGGTGCCCGAGACGTCGCTGCCGGAGGAGCTGTTCAGGATACCGCCCGGCAAGGTCGTAGGCCTTACCATCAGGCCTCAAGAGCTGCATCGAATACGGCGGGAGAGGTTGAAGGCCATCGGCTTGGACGCCGGGTCCTCCTACGCGGATCCGAGGCGGATCATGGAGGAGCTGGAGTACGCGGAGTCGGTGTTCAGCGAGATAGGCTGTGCTGTGGTCGATGTCACCAATAAGGCCGTTGAGGAGACGGCCACCACGGTGCTCGACATACTCAAAGGGAGGGACAGGGATGGAGGCTAGGAAGTTCGTTTTCCTCTTCGAAGAGGGCAGAGCCCAGGACAGGGAGCTCCTGGGGGGAAAGGGCGCCAACCTGGCGGAGATGACCAGGATCGGCCTGCCCGTTCCGCCGGGGTTCACCATCACCACCGAGGCCTGTATAGCCTACGCCGAAGGGGGCGACGAATTCCTGCGGGGGTTAATGGGAGACGTCATGCGGGCCCTCCATTCTGTGGAGGAGAGGGTGGGCAAAGCCTTCGGGAGGGCCGAGAATCCCCTCCTGGTCTCCGTGAGGTCCGGCGCCGCCGTCTCCATGCCCGGCATGATGGACACGATCTTGAACCTCGGCCTTAACGACGAGACGGTCGAGGGCTTCGCAGTGGCCACCGGCGACAGGCGCTTCGCCCTGGACTGTTACCGTAGGTTTATACAGATGTTCGGGGACGTGGTCCTGAAGATCGACCACGCCAAGTTCGAGGAGATCCTCGAGTCCCACAAGGTGAGGCGGAGCATCGAGCACGATGTGGAGCTCGACGAGGAGGCCCTCTGGCAGGTGGTCGGAGACTACAAAGAGCTCGTCGAGAGGGAGACGGGCGCGGTCTTCCCCTCCGATCCCTCCGAACAGCTGTTCTTGGCCATTAGGGCCGTATTCCGGTCCTGGGATAACCCCCGCGCCAAGATCTACAGGCAAATACATAAGATACCGGACGACCTGGGGACCGCCGTCAACGTGCAGGCGATGGTCTTCGGGAACATGGGCGCTGATTCCGGAACCGGCGTCGTGTTCACCCGCAACCCCTCCACTGGAGAGAGGGAGATATACGGGGAGTATCTGCCGAAGGCGCAGGGGGAGGACGTAGTAGCGGGCATCCGTACCCCCCAGCCCATAGGAAAGCTGGCCGAGGACATGCCCGAGGTCTACGAGGAGCTTCTCAGGGTCTGCCATACCCTGGAGGAGCATTATGGGGATATGCAGGATATCGAGTTCACCGTGGAGGGGGGCAGGCTCTACCTCCTCCAGACCCGTACGGGCAAGAGGTCGGCCGCGGCCGCGGTCAAGATCGCCCACGACCTGGTGGCCGAAGGGGTCATTGACCGCCGGGAGGCCCTCCTCAGGGTCGAGCCCGAACAGGTGGCCCGGCTGCTGCATCGTACCGTGGACCCCTCCTCTCGCACCGATGCCATCGCCCGCGGGCTTCCGGCGTCGCCCGGGGCGGCCTGCGGCGTGGCCGTCTTCGACGCCGACCGGGCGGAGGAGATAGCCGCCGACGGGAGGAAGGTGATCTTGATACGGCCGGAGACCACCCCCGACGATATCCACGGCATCGTGGCCTCGGAGGGCGTGCTGACCAGCCGCGGCGGCATGACCTGTCATGCGGCCATCGTGGCCAGGGGGATGGGCAAGCCCTGTGTAGTGGGCTGCAGGGAGATCACCATCGACCTGGAGGGTAGGAGCTTCAGCGTCGGGGACACCGTGGTCAGGGAGGGCGACCTCATCTCCATAGACGGCTCGTCAGGTGAGGTCATGCTGGGCGAGGTCCGGCTCATCGATCCACAGCTCACCCAAGAGTTCAAGGTGCTCCTGGAGTGGGCCGACGAGATAAGGCGCCTCGGGGTGAGGGCCAACGCCGACACCCCGGAGGACGCGAGGAAGAGCAGACAGTTCGGCGCCGAGGGCATCGGCCTCTGCCGCACGGAGCACATGTTCATGGCCCCGGACCGGGTGCCCGTGGTCCAGGAGATGATCATGGCCGAGACCGAGGAGGAACGCAGGGCCGCCCTGGACAAGCTGCTACCCCTGCAGCGCGGCGACTTCGAGGCCATCCTGGAGGCCATGCAGGGCCTGCCCGTGACCATCCGTCTGTTGGACCCGCCTCTTCACGAGTTCCTGCCCAACCTAGAGGAGCTGTTGGTGGATATCACCCGTATGAAGGCCGCCCAGGAGGCCGGCCAGACGATAGACCGCGAGCTTTTGGCCGAGAAGGAGGACTTGCTCAGGAAGGTGCGGGCCCTGGTCGAGTTCAACCCCATGTTGGGGCACCGGGGCTGCCGCCTGGGCATCGTTTTCCCGGAGATCTACGAGATGCAGGTGAGGGCCATCTACCAGGCCACGGCTGACTTGCTGGAACGAGGAGTGGACGCGCGGCCGGAGGTCATGATCCCGCTCGTCGGCCACGCCGCAGAGCTAAAGATCCTCAAGGACATGGTCGAGAGGGTGGCCCGCGAGGTGATGGAGGAGCGCGGGGTGGAGATCCCCTGTGTGGTGGGCACCATGATCGAGATCCCGCGGGCCTGTCTCACGGCGGACGAGGTGGCCGAGGAGGCGGAGTTCTTCTCCTTCGGGACCAACGACCTCACCCAGACCACCTTCGGCTTCAGCCGTGACGACGCCGAGGCGAAGTTCCTGCATCATTATCTGCATCAGAAGATCCTCGAGGAGAACCCCTTCGCGGTCCTGGACCGGGACGGCGTTGGGGAGCTGCTGAGGATAGCGGTGGAGAAGGGCCGCCGGACCCGGCCCGATCTCAAGGTGGGGATCTGCGGAGAGCACGGTGGAGACCCCAGCTCAATAGCCTTCTGTCACCAGATAGGCCTGGATTATGTAAGCTGCTCCCCCTATAGGGTCCCGGTGGCCAGGTTGGCGGCGGCCAGAGCGGCGCTCGAGAGCTGAGAGGGGCCCAAGGGGCCCCTTTTTCGGTGCGCCCGGCATGGGCGTTGTCTATAGGGTGAAAGTCCCGAACAACG
>ENA-OSAE01000174-OSAE01000174.1-marine-sediment-metagenome-genome-assembly--contig:-NODE-174-length-44587-cov-16.847997_pt1 | contig 44587 bp, 38 predicted proteins | sample MGYA00237870_ERZ529317 | MGnify/ENA primary metagenome ERZ529317 (study PRJEB26369, sample SAMN03142812) | marine sediment metagenome | biome: marine; feature: borehole; material: sediment... | reverse complement strand
GCCGGCTCCGGCGCGGCCGTCCCGTCCGGGCGTCCGCCGGTGGAGGCCGGTGCCCAGGCGGCCTCCCGTCCGAAGCCCGAGGTCACCGGTGGGGAGAGGGTGGAGGCGCCCCTCCCGGGCACGGTCGTGGCCGTCAGGGTCAGGCCCGGTCAGGAGGTCCGCAAGGGAGAGGTCCTTGTCGTTCTCGAGGCCATGAAGATGGAGAACGAGGTCGTCGCTCCGCGCGGGGGCATCGTCCGGGACGTGCCTGTGGAGAAGGGCGACACTGTGTCTTTGGGCGACGTGCTGGTGACACTGGAATAGTAGAAGAGAGCGGCCCCGGGGAGGAGCCTCGGGCGGCTCGGGCCGGCAAGCGGCCTCTGCGTCCGGCCGGTCCTCAGGGTCCGGGGCTTGCTGGCTCCGGCGCCTGCGGCTTAACGGCGGAGGTATCGTCTTGGACGAGGTCCTACGTTTCCTGGGCATGACCGGCCTGGCCAACCTCACCGCCGGCCAGGCGGCGATGCTTGTCATCGGTCTTCTCTTCCTTTATGCGGCCGTCATCAAGAGGTACGAGCCCTTGGTCCTCCTGCCCATCGGGTTCGGCATCATCCTGGGGAACCTGCCCCTCGCCGGCCTCATGCGGCCGCCTGCGGACGGCGCGGTCGGGGGTCTCTTGTACTACCTCTTCCAGGGGGTGTGGCTGGGCATCTTCCCGCCCCTTATCTTCCTCGGCATCGGCGCCCTTACCGACTTCGGCCCCCTCATCGCCAGGCCGGGCACCCTGATGCTCGGAGCGGCCGCCCAGTTCGGTATCTTCTTCGCCTACCTCGGGGCGCTCGGGATGGGGTTCCTCCCGCCTGAGGCGGCCTCCATCGGCATCATCGGCGGGGCCGACGGGCCCACGGCCATCTTCGTCACGACGAAGCTCGCTCCGCACCTGCTCGGGCCCATATCGGTCGCCGCCTACTCCTACATCGGCCTCGTCCCGCTGATCCAACCGCCGATCGTCAGGGCTCTCACGACCCCCGAGGAGCGGGCCGTGGTCATGGAGCAGATGAGGACGGTCTCCAAGCGGGAGCGCATCCTGTTCCCCATCGTCGTCACCATCGTCGTCGGGCTCCTCGTCCCCAACTCCCTCTCCCTGGTCGGCATGCTCATGCTCGGCAACCTCTTCCGGGAGTCGGGGGTCGTCAGACGCTTCGCCAGGACCTCGGAGAACGAGATCGCCAACATCGCGACCATCTTCCTCGGGGTGACCATCGGGGCGAGCGCCAGCGCGGAGACGTTCTTCACCCCCCGCTTCCTCGGCATCATGCTCCTCGGGCTCGTGGCCTTCATCGTCAGCACGGTCTCGGGCATCCTGTTCGGGAAGCTCGTCTACCGCCTGAGCGGGGGCAAGGTGAACCCCCTCATCGGCGCCGCCGGGGTCTCGGCCGTGCCCGAGGCCGCCCGGGTGGCCCAGCACATCGGACAGGAGGCCAACCCCCGGAACTTCCTTCTGATGCACGCCATGGGGCCCAACGTGGCCGGGGTCATCGGGTCGGCCGTGGCCGCAGGGGTCTTCCTGGCCATCTTCGGTTGACGCCGCGGCAATACTAACCACATGGGCCAGAGGAAAGAGGGGTCACCGCCGTACGGTCGCCTCTGGGAGGCCGTGGCCCGCCTGGTCCGGGAGCGGCTCGGGCCTGCCGCGCGGCGGCTCGGGGCCCGGTCCGCGTCCCTGGTGTCGCGGGCCTACGCCTACCTGCGGCCCCGGGTGGGGCCCCTGTACGAGGCTGTGCGGCGCGAGTGGAGGGGGCTGACCTTCCGGGAGGCCGCCCGCCGGGTCGGCGAGGAGGTCCTCATGAACCCCCGCCGACGCAAGGCGGCCTACGCGCTCGTGGTCACGGCCTGGGTCGCCGCCATCGTCTGGGGCCGCCTCCTCGTCCCGCTGGCGACGGCCCCGTTCCTTCGGCCCACGGAGGCCTTCACCGTCGTCGGCTACTTCGAGAACGGCACCGGCGGCTTCTTCGAGGACTCCCTGCCGGCCCTCGAGGCGGCGCCCCGGGGCCTCTTCGATGTCGTCTCCCCGTTCTGGTACAACATCGGACCGGAGGGCGGGGTCGTTGAGAGGGGGTTCCGAGAGGAGGTCGTCCGCCTGGCCCGCTCCCGGGGGATGCGGGTCATCCCCCTCGTCAACAACCTCAAGACCGGTCCGGGCAACGGTCTGGAGGTCCTGACGGACAGGGCCCTCAGGAAGAGGACCACAGACGAGCTCGGCGACCTGGTCGCCCGCCGCGGCTACGACGGGCTCGCGCTCAGCTTCGAGCTTATCCCGCCTGAGGGGCGGGAGGGCTTCTCGGCCTTCGTCCGCGAGCTGGCCGACACCCTCCACGCGCAGGGAAAGGTCCTTCACGTTCTGGTCTTCTCCGACGTGGAGCTCCCGCCGTCGGTGAGCGGCCTTTACGACTACCGCGCCATCGGCGAGGCGGCGGACCGGGTCGTCCTTCTGTCCTTCGACCGTCACTGGACCCTGACCGCCCCCGGTCCGCTCTCACCCCTGCCGTGGGTCGAGGCCAGTGTGGAAAGCCTCCTCCAGCACGTTCCCAGGAGCAAGGTCATCCTGGGTATCGGCACCCACGCCTACGACTGGCCGGTCGACCCTGACGCGGGCGTCCCGGAGTTCCTGCCCACGGCCGCCGCCCTGAGACGCGCCGAACTGACGGGGGCCGAGGTCAGACGGGACCCGGAGTCGGGCCAGTCGTTCTTCACCTACAAAGGAAGCACAGGGGTGGAGCGGGTCGTATGGGTCCAGGACACCGCCCACCTGGTGGAAAGGGCGGAGCTGGCCCGCCGCCTGGGTCTGCGCGGGGTCGCGCTCTGGCGGCTGGGCTACAGTGAGGAGGGGGCCCTGGAGGCCCTGGCCCGGGCCCTGCGGCGCGGGCCTTAGAGGGTCCGAGGAGGCTTCGAGGCGGGGACGCCGTCCTGCCGCCCCCGGTCTCTGGGAGCTCTAGGAGGGCTTGAGCTTGGCGTCGGACGGAGCCCTCGTCGTGACCTGGCCCGGGACCGTTATCTCCCCGTGCTTGGCCTCCCACTGCTGGATGGTGTGGGTGAGGAGCCGGGCCACGACCTTGGCCATCTGGGGGCTCATCACCAGGGCGGTGTGTATCTGCACTTCGTCGCCGGGCAGGCCCCTCATCCCGGCTTCCAGGACTATGTCGAAGGGCCCGGCGTAAACATTGGCGTGGTTCGTGTAAAGACGGGACACCGGTACGGTCGGGCGGTCGTCCATCTCCAGCACCTCCGGGGAGAGGCTTCGCGGCGCCGGCCCGGGTCCCTCCACGCCGGTGGAAGGTTCCGCCGGGGGCGGCCTGTGGGCAGGAAGGTGGTCGGACGGGCACGAAGAGCTAGGAACTCAACCGGAGAGTCCCGTTGCTGGAGGGCCCTTTCAGAGGGCTCCAGGTGAGAGGTGATGTCGAATGCGCAGTCTGAACTTCTACTCCTCAGCCCACCACGGAAACATCCTCACGCGGAAGAAGACGTGTACGATCCGGCTCGGCGACAAGAGCGGGAAGTACCAGGAGGGGGACGTCGTCCTCGTCACCTACGGCAACCGCTTCGAGCCCCGCAAGGAGCTCTTCAAGGCCGTCCTCGACAAGGTGGAGGTCAAGCCCCTCTCGGCTCTGTCGGAGCAGGACATCAAGGGCGAAAGCCCCGACATGCGCGGGACGGACGAGGTCGTGGCCTTCCTGAAGAAGATATACGGCCGGGACATCGGCCCCGACGAGACGGTCACGGTCATCCACTTCTCGGAGATAACCTCCTGACGGAAAAGTGCTCCCGAACGACCCGCGAGGCAAGGCCGGACTGAGGCGGGATTTCCTGCGGGCCAGGCTGGGACTCGGAGCCGAGAGGGAAGCCCTCGGCGCGAGGGCCCAGCAGGCTCTCATCGACCATCCGGTCTTCCGGGAGGCGCGTTCGGTGATGGTCTACCTCGCCTTCCGGGGGGAGGTCCCGACGACCCTGGTGGTCCGGGCCTGCCTCGAGGACGGGAAGCTCGTGAGCGCCCCGGTCACCTTTCCGAAGGAGGGCCGGCTCGTGCCCCTGCGCCTGGAAGGGCGTCCGGGAGAGCTCCGCGAGGGCGCCTACGGCATCACAGAACCCGACCCGTCGGTCTGCCGTCCCGTCCCTCCGTCGGAGCTGGACCTCGTCGTCGTGCCCGGGGTGGCCTTCGACGAGCGCAGCGGGCGGATCGGATACGGGGGAGGCTACTACGACCGCTTCCTCCGCTGGGAGGCGGCCCGGGCCGTGCGGGCGGCGCTCGCCTACGAGGTGCAGATATCGGCGGAGCCCCTCCCGCTCGGCCCGTTCGACGTGAGGATGGACTTCATCTTCACCCCGGAGCGCGTCCTGCGGGGCCACGGGCGCCGGGGAGAGACAGCGGGGGTGCAGGCGAGGTGAAAGGGGCGTGAGCCGGACAGGGTGCGCCGCCGGGCGGGCGGTGCGGGCGGTGACCTTCGACGTGGGGAACACGCTGTTCCCGTTCAGGCGGGGGGAGATGGACCGCCTCCTGGGGCGGTTCCTGGAGTTCATCGAGGGCCGCTTCGGCCCCTGTGACAGGGAGGCCGTCATCAGGAGGTACGACGAGGTCAGGCAGGAGCAGTACCGGGTGAACCTGCCCCGGCTGCGGGAGAACGACCTGGTGGAGAGGGTCCGCCTCACGCTCGAGGCGGTCGTGGACGAGGTCGACCCCGAGCTCCTCTCTGACGCGGTCCTGGCCTACGTCGAGGCCCTCGCCCAGACCCTGAGCCCGGCCCCGGGGACGCGGCGCCTCCTCGAGGCCCTGAGAGAGGTCTACCCCCTGGGCGTCATCACGAACTACCCCTACGCACCGGGGACGAGGCACGTCCTCAAGGCCCACGGGCTTGAGGACTTCTTCAGCGCGGTGGTCATCTCGGCCGAATGGGAGTTCATAAAGCCCCACCCGCTCCTCTTCCGGCAGGCCGCGGCCCAACTGGGTGTGCCGGTGGAGAACCTGCTCCACGTGGGGGACGACTGGGAGGCGGACATCATCGGCGCGACGCGCGCGGGCGCCTCTTCGGTGTACTTCACGGGTCTCCGGGAGGACCCCGACCCCAGACGGGGCGACCCGGAGGGGAGACCCCTGGCTGAGGTGGACGACCTCGAGGACCTCCTGGATGTCCTCTCCGTGGCCCCTGCCGGGCCGCGGAGCCGCGTCCAGGCTACTTGGCCACCAGCCGGGTGCCGATGATGAGGAGGGCCACCCCCAGGAGACGCATCCATGTCACGGGTACCCGGGTGAGTTCGAAGAGGCCGAAGTGGTCGAGGAGGAGGGCCGCCGCGAGCTGGGCGGTGACGATGACCGACACCCCCAGGGCGGCCCCTGTCACCGGGATGGCGAAGGCCACCCCGGCGATGATGAGGACGCTCAGGACCCCGCCGAGGTAGGCGAACAGGGGGACCGTGGAGAGGGGCGGGAGCTGGCCCGGGCGCGCGGCGCGCAGGGCCAGCGCGGCGACCAGGATGACCAGGGTCAGGAGAGCGCCGGTGACGTGGACTACCGCGCTCGTTCCCACGAGCCCGACACGCTTCCCCAGTGCGGCGTTGAACGTCCCCTGGAAGGCCATGGCCGCCCCGCTGAAGGCCGCCGCGGCCAGGGCCAGGACCGTCTTGACGTCGAGCCCGCCCAGGCAGGTCACCTCCGTTCCTCAGGCCGACTTAGCTTTCCCGGAAGAGGGTTCCGCCTTGACAAGGCCGGGACGGCCGAATACCCTTCATAGAGGGAGGTAGGCCGATGCCCGAAGGCAAGGTTCCTCGCCATTTCGGACGGGTGGTCGAGTCAGCCTGGGACGTCCCCGACTTCATCAGCTCCATCCTCTCGAGCCGGTATGTCGTGAACTGGCTCAACGTGCAGGTCCCCTCCTTCAGCCAGCTCGAGGTCTTCCTTGCGGCCAACATGCCGGACGGCTCCATCCGGAGGCGGTACAGAGGGCTCATCACGGCTCTGAAGGACATCAGCCGGGCCTGGCCGCCCTACTTCAGGCTCGACGACCTGTCTCCGGAGGCGATGGGTGTCGAGGATTGGGAGGAGGTCTTCCTCCGCCTGATGCAGCGGGGCTACCCGCCGGTCATGGTGGCCGGCGTCCTCCGGGCCATCTTCCCCTATCTCACAGAGCTCCGACGGGACGAGGTCTTCCTCGGCGAAGAGATCGAGATATATTTCATGATTCCTTTCATCAGCCGGAACCATGAGCTGCCGCAGGAGCAGATCGTCCGCGAAGCCCTGCGCTACGGAGCCGACCGGCGGGAGCTGGAGTACCACCTCCACCGGCGGAAGCCACCCAAGGCCCCTTACCGCGGGGCCATCGTCCTGACCTTCAAGGACCCTGATGAGCCGGCCTTCTCCTGGCGGTCGCGCCGCGTGACCTCAGGCTGGCTGAGGGTGCCGATAATCCAGCCCCAGGTCAACATCACCACCAAGCTCGAGATGTGGTTCAATTACAACGTGGCCTTCCGAGGTTACTGGCTGGCGCAGATGTACCTCTTGGCCTCGGGGCTCAGGCGCGGCGGCCGGAGCGAGGTCCCTCCGGAGATCGACGCCGAGTGGGCCGACTTCCGCGGCCGCTTGGAGCGGAAGGTCACCTAGTCCCGGCCTTCGCGCCGCTCGGTTGGAACGCGAGGCTTTCAGGTCCAGGGTCCGCATTATCCGGCCTGCACGGGAGAAAATAGGGGAGCGGCTGATGTCGTCAGCCGCTCCCTCTGTCCTCCGGCCTAGGGCCTCGCCCGGGCGGTCAAGGCCCTAGGCTCTTACTGGGTGGTCCCGGGCGTCCGGAGGCCGGCGCCACCCGCCAGTCGGAGCTCGGCGTCCTGGATCATGCGGCGGACCATGTGACCGCCCATGGCGCCGCACTGCCGGGCCGGGTACTCGCCCCAGTACCCGTCGGCGGGCGGCTGGAGGCCGATCTCACGGGCGACCTCGTACTTGAACTGGTCGAGCGCCTGCTCGGCCCCCCGCACCAGGATGCGGTTGGACCTCTGTCCAGCACCCATTGACTCTTCACCTCCTTCGCTCTCGTGTGGTTCCTGAGGCCAAGACTGTCTCACATCTAGGCCGCCTTCCCGACCCTCTGCCAGCCTGGCGGACCGCTATTTTGAAGATTTGCCTGCGTGTTTTCCCTTCAATGACGGAGCGGCTGCTCCTGACATCAGCCGCTCCACTGTGCTGTTGAACGGATTGACCGTCATCCCGATGCCTGTGTCACCGGGTGTAGCCGTATCCACCACCACCCATGCCACCCGGGAACACAGTGCCCTGGGCCAGCCTGAGCTCGGCATCCTGGATCATCCGGCGGACCATGTGGCCCCCCATGGCGCCGCACTGCCGGGCCGGGTAGTCGCCCCAGTACCCGTCGGCGGGCGGCTGGAGGCCGATCTCACGGGCGATCTCGTACTTGAACTGGTCGAGCGCCTGCTCGGCTCCCCGGACCAGGATGCGGTTCGACCTCTGACCCGAACCCACTGCGCTTCACCTCCTCCTTCTTACTCGAGCGTGCATGAGTAGGTTGAACGGCGTGCATATGGCCCATGCTGGTGACTTTCTGGACGGCCTGGCAGGGCGGTTCGAACAAAACAAGTCGTCTAGCTGGAAAGATGATGTCGAGACGAATGTTGGAGACCGTCGAGCGGGAAAAGCCAGGCGAGGTTTCGCACCCGTGCAGACGGCGGCGAGGGGGCCCGGACGGGCCCCTTCAGAACCTTCTCTGAACTTGCTTCGGAACGCTCCTTCTTGCTCGACTTCAGAAGCCGCTCTGCTCGACGAGCGTGTACTCGAAGTAGTCCCCGTTTCCGCCTATCTTGCCGTAGAGGATGAGAGGGAACTCGGGGTTGACGCAGACCTTCAGGGTATGCTCTCCTCCTGAGCCCGTTACGGTCCACTCACAGACGTATCCGGTCACTCCGGCGTAGGTCTCCGTCCCGGTCACCGCGAAGGTCATGGTCTCTCCCTCTGCCGTGAACGACCACCGGGTCCCGACGTCAAGGGCCTGACCTGCGAACCACAGCTCCCACGGGTTCATGAACAGGGGCAGGAGGGCCCATCCGGCGTGGCTCATCATGAGAGGCATCACGACTCCGCTGACGTCGCCGGTGGTGATGGTCGCGGTGAGGGAGAACTCGCCGCTGAGCTCGCCCTCGAAATGGAGCTCCATCCGGCCCCCTCCCGCGTCGGCGACGTTCAGACTGAACCATCCGCTCGCGGGCTCGTCCCCGGTGGCTTGGACCTCGTACTTGAAGTACTGGCCGGGTTCGAAGGCGAACGGCTCCCACCGGCCGCCGCCGGGACCGTCACCGCCGACATCGTCACCCCCCGAAGCGCCACCGCCGCCCTCGTCGCCGCCGGAGGCAACCTCTTCCCCTTCGTCAGGGGCCGTGGCCGTCTCCTTGGGGCCGCATCCTCCCAGAGCGAGGGTGAACGCTATGGACACGAGCAAGACCAGGGCCGTCACTCTGCAAAACCTGCTCCGCAGCACCTGCAAGCACCCTTTCATATCTTTGTTTCGCCCGGTAGTGTTCAACAATTCCGAAGAGCTGCCCTCCCGAGTCGGTTTCCAAAGGTCACGTGGTGCAGTCCAGCTACGGCACGGGACCGGGCAGGACAGGGTCGGGGTCGCTCCCGGGAGCGGCCGGAGCCGCCGGAGGCTCCGACGGCTTTCGACCCTCACAGTCAGAGAATTACTTCCTTCTCTTGCAGGAACCCCCCGCGTGTAGTAGAATAGGCCTGGCGTGGGACGGGATGGGAAGGAGTGGGACGCCGGGGTGCTCTATGGGGAGTTTCGGCACACCGTGGACGACAAGGGGCGTCTCAGCCTTCCCGCCAAGTTCCGCTCCAAGCTGGGCGAACGGGTCGTCGTCTCCAAGGGCGTGGACAAGTGCCTCTACGTCTATTCCTTGAAAGTGTTCGAGGCTGTGGTCGAGAGGCTGGAGGAGCACGCCTCGTCCCAGAAGGAGTTCCGGGACTTCCTCCGGTTCTTCCTGGCCGGCTCGTACGACACCGAGGTCGACGGACACGGGCGCATCCTCATCCAGGCGGGTCACCGGGAGTACGCCGGGCTCCAGAGGGATGTCGTCGTCATCGGCATCTCCCACCGGGCGGAGATCTGGGACGCGGCGACCTACGACGCGTCTGAGGAGACCGCCCGCAGCAACTTCGCCGCGGTGGCGGAGAAGGTCGACTTCAGGCTTTGAGCGGGCCTCCGGGCTCCCGAGGCCCGGTCACATCTTGACAAGGGTCGGATTGGAGAGAACGGCCTTGCGGCCGGCGGGCTCCTCAGCCCCCGGCCCCAAGTTGCTGCTCCCCGATGCGTGGTGAGGGACCGTCCGGGCCTTCCGGGTGGTTCATGTCCTGACCACGCCCCTTTTAGAGCAAGCTGTTCCCCGGGAGGGCGAACGGCATGACATACGGGCACAGGCCGGTGATGCTGGACGAAGTCCAACGCATCATCGATGCCGGCCCGGGAGCGCTGTACATCGATGCTACGGTGGGCGGGGGAGGCCACACCGAGCGGCTCGCCGAGATGGCCGGCCCCCGCGGCGGGGTCCTGGGGCTTGACCGGGACCCCGAGGCCCTGAAGGCGGCCGGCGTGCGGCTGGCGCGGTTCGGGGACCGGGTGAAGCTCGTCCACGCCAGGTTCTCGGAACTCGAGCGGGTCGCCCGTGCGTCCGGGTTCCTTGGGGCGGACGGCATCCTCCTCGACCTCGGCCTGTCGTCCGGACAGGTCGACGTGGAGGAGCGCGGCTTCAGCTACCACGGCTCGGCTCCTCTTGACATGAGGATGGACCAGACCTCGGGCGGGCCGACGGCGGCCGACCTCGTGAACGGACTTCCCGAGGAGGAGCTTGCGCGAATCCTCCGCGACTACGGTGAGGAGCGCTGGGCCTCACGGATCGCCTCCTTCATCGTGCAGGCCCGACGCCGGTCGAGGATAGAGACAGCCGCCGACCTGGTCGAGATCGTCAAGGCGGCCATTCCGGCCGGGGCCAGGAGACGTGGGCCGCACCCGGCCAGACGGACCTTCCAGGCCCTGCGCATCGCGGTGAACGACGAGCTCGGCGAGCTCGAGAGGGCGCTCGAGCAGGTGCCGGCGGTCCTGGCCGCCGGCGGCCGGATGGTGGTCATCTCGTATCACTCTCTTGAGGACAGGCTTGTGAAGCGGTTCCTGCGTGACGCCGAGAGGGGCTGCCGGTGCCCGCCGGACTTCCCGGATTGCAGGTGTGGGCGTCGGCCCACCCTGAAGGTGCTCACCCGGAGGCCGCTCAGACCCGGGGCCCGGGAGGTCGCGGAGAACCCCCGGTCTCGGAGCGCGAAGCTCCGCGCGGCGCAACGGTTATAGCTTGTCGGGGGGGGTGAATAGGTTGTTGCGAGCGACCGCGCCCCGCCGAGGGGCCGGCCCGAAGCGGCTCGCACCTGGTGCCGCGTCACTCGTCTGCTATCCGTGTGTCCGGACCCCGGTCCGGGGACGCAGTGGCGGGACCGTGGGCCTCTCCCGCTCCGGCCGGAGGGCGCCGCGGGCGCGTTCCGGAAGGGCCGGTCGGAGGGAGGACGGGACCTGGGTGGAGGTCCGGTCCTACCTGCTGTATCTAGCGGTGGCCTTCGCGCTGGCCGTGGCTCTCTCCTGGAGCTACTCGACGGCCGCCCGCCTGGGCTACCACATCAACGAACTGAAGAGCGAGATCGCCGCGTTGGAGCGCGAAAGGGAGAACCTTTCCTACCAGCTGTCGAGCCTGACTTCGATGGCCAGGATAGAGGCCGAGGCCACGGGAAGGCTCGGGATGGTCCACCCCGACAAGGTGAGGGTCGGGTCTCCGGTGGGGAGCCTGACCGGAAGGGGCTCCGACCGGGAACACGACGTGGCGAGGGTCATAGCCCTCGCCCCGCCCGGAGACAGGCCGTTCCACGCGGAAGGGATAGCCGCGGTGCCGCCCGAGGAAGGGCGCAGCCTTATGGGCTCGCTCTGGGAACGGTTCTACCGCTGGCTCACAGGCGCCTCCCTGGCCGAGGCAAAGGACTGGGACTAGACCCCGCAGGGCCGGGCTGGACCGGGCGGGACCTTGAAGGCGGGGATACCGAGTGACCAGACTGCCCGGGATCGGCCTCCGTCGCCGCATCCTGTTCCTTCTCACCTGCTTCTTCGTCTTCTCCGTCGTGCTGACCGGGCGTCTGGCCTATCTCCAGTTCGTCCGAGGGGCCGAGCTACGGGAGAGAGCCTTCAACATCCGCACCCATGAAGTGCCCGTGGAAGCCAAGCGCGGCGTCATCTACGACCGCAACGGACGTGAGCTCGCCATCAGCGTGAACGTGGACTCGATCTTCGCCGTGCCCGCCGAGGTGGAGGACCCCCCCGAGACCGCCCGCAAGCTCGCCGACGTCATCGGCCTCGACTACGAGTGGGTCCTCGAGCGGCTGACCCAGAACCAGAGCTTCGTCTGGGTGAAGAGGAAGGTTTCCGACGAGGTCTCCAAGGCGGTGAAGCTCCTTCAGCTCCCCGGCATAGGGTTCACCCAGGAGAGCCGCCGCGTCTACCCCAAGGGGACGCTCGCCGCCCATGTCATCGGGTTCGCCGGCATCGACAGCCAGGGCCTTGACGGGGTGGAGTACATCTATGACCGCGAACTCAGGGGCAGTCCGGGTTGGATCGTCATAGAGTACGACGCCCTGGGCCGGGAGATACCCCAGGCCCTCCACCGCTACATTCCGCCGACCGACGGGTACGACCTCTACCTGACCATCGACGAGGTCGTCCAGAGCATGGTCGAAAGGGAGCTTGACCGCATCGTCGCCCTGCACCAGCCCAAGAAGGCCACCATCATCGTCATGGATCCTCACACGGGCGAGATACTCGGCCTCGGCGTCCGTCCGACCTACGACCCCAACAACTATGCCGACTACCCGCCCTCGACCTGGCGGAACTTCGCCGTGAGCGACACCTACCACCCCGGCTCGACCTTCAAGCCCATCACGGCCATCGCCGCCGTCGAGGAGGGCGTGGTGGACTGGAACAGCCGGTTCAGCTGTGGCGGCTCCCTCGTGGTCGAGGACCGGACCATATGGTGTCACAGCACGCACGGCGGGCTCGACCTCACCGGGGTCATCGAGAAGTCCTGCAACGTCGGGTTCATGAACATCGGGCTCCGCCTCGGCAAGGAGCGGTTCTACCGTTACTACCGGGCCCTGGGTCTCGACAGCCTGACCGGCATCGACCTCCCGGGGGAGGCCGAGGGGTTCACCATCCCGCAGGAGCAATGTCGGAAGGTCGACCTCGCCGTCATGTCGTTCGGCCAGACCCTGGCCGTGACCCCCATCGAGCTCATCCGCGCCATGGCCGTCATCGCCAACGGCGGTTACCTCGTGACCCCGCACGTGGCCAAAGAGTTCCGGGACAAGGAGGGCCGTGTGGTCACGGTCCTTGACTGGCCGGTCGGCCCGCAGGTCATCTCTGAGGACACCGCCCGCGAGGTGCGGCGGGCGATGGAGGCCGTCGTGAAGACGGGGACGGGCCGTGTGGCCTACATGCCCGGCTACCGCCTGGCGGGGAAGACGGGGACGGCCCAGAAGACCGTCGGCGGCGTCGTGTCCGCCGATGTGCACGTGGCCTCCTTCTGCGGGTTCGGACCGGCCGAGGACCCAAGAATCATCGTCCTGGTCGTCGTCGACGAGCCCAAGGGAAGCTACTACGGCGGGGTGGTGGCCGCCCCGGCCTTCGGCCGGCTGATGAGGGACCTTTACCGCTATTACGAGATACCCCTCGTCTACACCGACGAGGAGGAGCCGCGGCCCCGGGACGGGGACCGGGACGTCCCCGATGAAGTGACGGTCCCCGACACGGTCGGCCTACCCGTGGGGGAGGCCCTGGCCGCCCTGCGGGAGGCCGGGGTCAGGGCCGCGGTGGCCGGTGATGTCGGCGGAGAGGTCGTTGTCCGTCAAACGCCTGGTCCCGGGGCCGAAGTGCCCCCGGGCACCCTGGTCATCCTCGAGGTAGGGGAAGGGGACCTAGGGGCGGAACTTGTCACCGTCCCCAGCGTGAAGGGGCGGAGTGTGGCCGACGCGGCTCTTCGTCTGGAGCAGGCGGGCCTGCATATCCGGGTGGAAGGTTCGGGCATCGCCGTGGCCCAGGCGCCGGCGGCCGGTGCGGCCGTGCCGCGGGGCACGACGGTGACGGTGACGTTCGAGCCGCCTCCGGGTTCCTCTTCGGACCTGTCGGGCCGCACCGGGCCGTAGCCGGCCGCCGCGTGGCATGTTCTGGCAGGACGGCGAAAAAGATACCGGGTGAGCGAGAATCCAGGCGCCGGGGGGAAGAGGCACGTTGCGTCTGTCGGAACTTCTCGAGGGGCTCGAGACCGAGGCCGTCACGGGCGACCTCGCCGTGCCGATAAGCGGCATCACCTACGACTCGCGGGCGGTCCGGCCTGGGAGCGTCTTCTTCTGCGTCCGCGGGTTCACCCATGACGGGCACGACTTCATCCCCGAGGCGGTGGGCCGGGGGGCCACCGCCCTTGTCGTCGAGGGGAGCGAGGGGCTGGAGGCGGCGCGGCGCGTTCTCGGGCCCGCGCCTGGGGGGGCGGCCGGGAGGGAGACCGGCGAGCCCTCCCCGGTGGTGGTCGTGGTGCCCGACACGCGTCTGGCCATGGGCCTCGCGGCGGCGAACTTCTACGGCCATCCCTCCCGCAGGCTCCGGGTCATCGGGGTCACCGGCACCAACGGGAAGACGACAACGTCCCACCTGGTGCGTGAGCTCCTGGCCGCCTCAGGCCGTTCCTGCGGTCTCATCGGGACCGTCCACAACGTCGTCGGCGGCAAGGTCCTTCCGGCCGGGCGGACCACGCCGGAGGCCTTCGACCTCCAGAACCTGGCCGAGCAGATGGTGAGGGCCGGCGACACCCATCTCTCCATGGAGGTGGCTTCCCACGGCCTGGCCCTTCAGCGGGTGACCGGGTTCGAGTTCGACGTGGGCGTGTTCACGAACCTCAGCCCGGACCACCTCGACTTCCACGGCGACCTCGAGGCCTACTTCCAGGCCAAGGCCAAGCTCTTCACAGGGCTCGGCTCCTCCTATCTCGGGCGGCCCAAGGACGGCCCGAAGGCGGCCGTCCTGAACGCCGACAGCCCCGTCTCGCCGCGCCTGGCGGCGATGACGAAGGTCCCCGTCGTGACCTACGGGACCGGCGCGGAGCCGGCCGACCTGGCGGCGACAGACATCGCCCTGGAGCCGGACAGGGCCCTCTTCACGGTGACCGTCCGTGAGGGCCTGGGCGCCGGGTTCGAGCATGTCGAGGGTTTCCAGGCCCGGGTGAACCTCTCCCTCACGGGCAGGTACAATGTCTCCAACGCCCTGGCCGCACTTGCCGTCGCTCTCATCGAGGGGGTCGAGCCCTCCATGGCCGTCTCGGCCCTGTCCGAGGTGAAGGGGGCGCCCGGCCGGTTCGAGCTTGTCGACGCCGGGCAGGACTTCGTGGCCGTGGTGGACTACGCCCACACCCCCGACGGCCTGGAGAACGTCCTCGAGGCGGCGCGGGCCCTGCGGCCGAGGCGCGTCATCACCGTCTTCGGTTGCGGCGGCGACCGTGACCGGGCGAAGAGGCCGCTGATGGGCGAGGTGGCGGCGAGGCTGTCGGACTTCTGTGTCGTGACCTCGGACAACCCCCGAAGCGAGGACCCCCTGGCCATCATCGAGGAGATCCGGCCGGGGCTGGAGCGGGCGGGGCGGAGGATGGGGGTCGATTTCATCGAGGAGCCCGACCGCCGCCGGGCCATCGCCGCCGCCGTGCGGGCCGCCCGCCCGGGGGACCTGGTCCTTGTGGCCGGCAAGGGACACGAGACCTACCAGATATTCGGCGACCGGACCGTCCCCTTCGACGACCGTGATGTCCTTCGCGAGGCCATCGCGGAGGCCGCCGGGAGAAGCGGCCCGGAGGACAGAGGGGGTGGCGCCGGTGGCCGGCGGTGAGCGCGTGCGCACAGGCCCCGTGCGGCGTCTGTTCTCGGTGGCCGAGGTCGCGCGGGTGACCGGGGGTCAGATCGAGAGGCTCGACCCGGCCCCTGACGGCGGCCGTGACAGAACTCCTGACCCCGCGGAGGTCTTCCTGACCGGGGTCGAGGTCGACTCGAGACTCATCCGGCAGGGGGACCTCTTCTGCGCCCTGCCCGGCGAGAGGGTGGACGGGCACGATTTCGTCGGCCGGGCCTTCGCCGCCGGGGCCCTGGCGGCGCTCGTCTCCCGGGAGCCTGTGCTGGCCTGCGACGGCCGGGGGGCGGTCGGGGGAGGTTCCGGCTCCTTGTCGGGGCGCTTCCTCGTCCGCGTGCCGGAGAGCCTGGAGGCCCTGGGGCGGCTGGCGGCCTGGCACAGGCGGCGCTTCGACCTGCCGGTCGTCGGGGTCACCGGGAGCGTCGGCAAGACGACGACGAAGGACCTCATCGCCTCGACCCTCCGCCGGCGGTTCCGGGTCCTCGCCACGCCGGGGAACCTCAACACGGACATCGGCCTGCCCCTCACCCTCTTCGAGCTGGGTCCAGAGCACGAGGTCGCCTGCCTGGAGATGGGCATGCGCGGGCCGGGGGAGATCGAGCGCCTGGCGGCCATCGCCCGGCCGTCGGTCGGCGTCCTGACCATCGTGGGTCCGGTGCACATCGAGCTTCTCGGGTCGGTCGAGGCCATCGCCAGGGCCAAGGAGGAGCTCCTCTGGAGCCTGCCGTCCTCGGGGACCGCGGTCCTGAACGCGGATGACGAACGGGTGGCGGCCATGGCCCGGACCCACCGGGAGCGCCTGGCTCGGGTCCTCACCTACGGGCTGGAGCGCCCGGCCGACGTGTCCGCCAGGAGCATCGACCACGAGGGCGAAGAGGGGACCCGGTTCGAGGTGGTGCTGGCGGGCCGGGCCCGGGAACTCGCCGGCGCCTCCGGGATCGGGTGGTTCAGGGTTCCGCTGGCCGGCCGCCACAGCGTCTCCAACGCCCTGGCGGCCGTGGCGGTGGGGCTCCTCTTCGGGATGGACCCTGAGGACATCAGGTCGGGACTCGCCCGCGCCGAAGTCTCGGCCATGCGCCAGGAGGTCTTCGACGTGGGCGGGGTCCGGGTCGTCAATGACGCCTACAACGCCAGCCCGCCCTCCATGGCCGCCGCGGTCGCCCTCCTGGTCGAACTGCGGAGGAAGAGGGGCGGCAAGGCGGTGGCCGTGCTGGGAGACATGCTGGAGCTGGGCGATCACTCCGAACCGGCCCACCGTGGAGTGGGTCGGACGGTGGCCGCGGCGGGAATCGACCACCTGGTGGCCGTCGGACCGCAGGCGGCCGCCATCGCGGAGGAGGCGCGGAAGGCGGGGCTCGGGCCGGGCCGCGTGGCGTGGTTCGCGGACGTCCCCGAGGCGGCCGAGGAGGTCCTCCGGCTGGCCGGTCCCGGCGACACCGTCCTGGTCAAGGCCTCGCGGGGCCTCAGGCTCGAGAGACTTGTCGAACGGGTGCTGGCCGGCCTCCGGGAGCGGGGCGGCGGCGGAGGGACCGCAGAGGAGGGATGCCTGTGCCGGTGACGCTCGAGCTTGTCGCCTACTGGGCCTTCGCGTCGGCCTTCGTCATCACCGCCCTTCTCGGGGTGCCGGGAGTCCCTCTCCTGGCCAGACTCCGGCTCGGCCAGACCGTCAGGAGCGACGGTCCGGCGACCCACCTCGCCAAGACCGGGACCCCGACCATGGGCGGGCTCCTCTTCGTGCCGGTCATCGCCGCGGTGACCCTGACCTTCGGCGGGTCGGGGCCCTTCGTGGCCTACGCCCTCACCGTGACCGTCGGCCACGCCCTCCTGGGACTGGCCGACGACTTCCTGAAGGTCGCCCTGAAACGCCCGCTCGGCCTGCGGGCCCGCTACAAGCTCCCCGCCCAGACGGTTCTCGCCGTGGTCCTCGGCTGGGGGGCGGCCTTCCACCTCGGCCTCGGGACCGCCGTCGAGGTCCCCTTCCTGGGGAGCTCCGTCGAGCTCGGGGCTTTTTACATCCCTCTCGTCATAATCCTTGTGCTGGGTACGACCAACGCCGTGAACCTGACCGACGGGGCCGACGGGCTGGCGGCCGGGGCGGTGCTGGCCTCGTCGGCGGCCTACGGGCTCGTGGCCTGGACGAGGGGGCTTGAGGCCATGGGCGTCTTCGCCTTCGCCGTCGGGGGGGCGTGTCTCGGCTTCCTGGTGCACAACCACCACCCGGCCCGTGTGCTCATGGGGGACACCGGGTCCCTCGCCCTGGGCGGGGCCCTGGCCGCCCTGGCCGTGTTGACCCGGACCGAGCTGTGGCTCATCGTCATCGGAGGGCTCTACGTGGTCGAGGCGCTCTCGGTCATCATCCAGGTCACCTACTTCAGGCTGACCCGCCGGCGGGTCTTCCGGATGTCCCCGCTCCACCACCACTTCGAGGTGTCGGGCTGGCCCGAGACGAGGGTCGTCTTCGCCTTCTGGGTCGTCTCGCTCCTCGCCGCCGCCATGGGGCTCTGGGGGCTCGTCGTCCGATGAGCCGCCGCGCGCCGGATTACGCCATCATCGTCTGTGTGGCCACCCTCCTCGCCATCGGGCTGGTCATGGTCTTCAGCTCGAGTTCGGTGAGGGCCTACGTCGATTTCGGTGACAGCTACTACTTCCTCAAGCGGCAGCTCGCCTGGACCATCCTCGGGCTGGGGGCTATGTACGTCATGATGCGGGTCGACTACTGGGAGGTCCGGCGCCACGCCAGACTCCTCCTCTTCATCTCTCTCCTGGCCTGCCTCGTCGTGCTCATCCCCGGGGTGGGGCGGGAGGCCGGCGGCGCCAGACGGTGGATAGGGTTCGGCTCGCTCCAGTTCCAGCCGTCCGAGCTGATCAAGCTCACCATCGTCGTCTACATGGCCTGGGCCCTTTCGCGCAACCCGGAGCGGATCCGGGACTTCGTCCGCGGGGTCCTGCCCTATGTGCTCCTCATGGGCCTGGTCTTCTTCCTCATCGTCCAGCAGCCGGACCTCGGGACGGCCGTGGCGATAGGCATGACCGTCATGGTGATGATCTTCCTCGCGGGTGCGCGTCTGGGGCACCTTCTCGGGCTCCTGGCGGCGGGCGTTCCCCTGGTCTTGCTGCTCATCTGGAGTGAGGAGTACCGGAGGCGGCGCCTCCTGGCCTTCCTTGACCCCTTCGCCGACCCGCACGGGAGCGGCTTCCACATCATCCAGTCCATCCTCGCCATCGGCTCGGGGGGCCTCTTCGGGCTCGGCCTCGGGCGGAGCCGGCAGAAGTTCTTCTATCTTCCGGCCGAGCACACGGACTTCATCTTCGCCATCCTTGGGGAGGAACTCGGGTTCATCGGGGGGCTCTTCGTCATCAGCCTCTTCCTGCTCCTCGCGTGGCGGGGGTTCCGGACGGCCATGGCCGCCCCTGACATGTTCTCCTCGCTCCTTGCGGCCGGGGTGACGACGCTGATCGTCATGCAGGCCCTCCTCAACATCGGCGTGGTCTCGGGCATCCTCCCCATCACCGGCATACCCCTGCCTTTCGTGAGCTTCGGCGGCTCGTCCCTCGTGTTCACCATGGCGGGGGTGGGGATGCTGCTCAACGTGTCCCGCTACTGTTCGGAGAGCTGAGGGGGAAGGGACGATGCGGCTGCTCGTCTCCGGCGGAGGAACCGGCGGGCACGTGTACCCGGCCCTGGCCATCGCCGGCGCGGTGCGGGAACAGGACCCCGGGGTCGAGATCCTCTACGTCGGGACGGCGGACGGGCTCGAGGCCGACATCGTGCCGGAGGAGGGTCTGCCGTTCGAGGCCATCCCCTCGCGCGGCCTCGTCGGCAAGAGCCTGCTCGGGGTGCCGGCCGGGATCGCGGTCGCGGCGGGCGGCGTTGCGGCCGCCTGGCGCATCATGAGGCGGTTCCGGCCGGACGTCAGCGTGGGTACCGGAGGCTATGTCTCCGGGCCGGTCGCCGTGGCCGCCGGGCTCAGCGGTGTCCCGCTTGTCCTGCACGAGCAGAACGTGTTCCCCGGCCTCACCAACAGGTTGGCCTCCCGCTGGGCCGCGGCCGTCGCCGTTCCCTTCGAGGAGGCCCGCCGCTACTTCCCCCGGGGGGCACGGGTGGTCGTCACCGGCAATCCCGTTCGGCGCTCGGTCATCGACATGACCCGTGAGGAAGGGCTCCGCCTGCTCGGCCTGCCGCCCGACGGTCTCGTGGTCTACGCCGTCGGAGGCAGCCGCGGGGCCCGGGTCCTGAACGAGGCCGTCGTCGAGGCCCTTCCGGGGTGGCTGGAGCTTCCCGGAGTGAGGGTCATCTTCGCCACCGGCCGCCGGTACTACGACCGGACGGTGGCGGCCCTCAGGGAGAGGGGAATAAGGGTCCCGGACGGCGGCAAGATTATCCTCGTCCCCTACATGGAGAGGGCCGACGCGGCCCTCGCGGTGGCCGACGTGGTCGTGACCAGGGCCGGCGGGATCACCCTCGCGGAGATAACCTCCCGCGGGGTGCCCGCCGTCGTCGTGCCCTCGCCCAACGTCGTCCACCGCCACCAGGACTACAACGCCGAGGTCCTCCGGAGGGCCGGTGCGGCCAAGGTCATCCCGGAGGCCAGACTGACAGGTCCCGTCCTGGAGAAGACCGTCAAAGACCTCCTCTGCCACCCGGAACTGAGGGAGAAGATGCGCCGGGCCGCCCGCGGCCTGGGCCGCCCGGGGGCGGCGGCCGCCTTGGCCCGGCTGGTGCTGGAAGCCGGGCGGAGGCGCCGGGCGGGAGGACGGCGGGGATGAGGTCGGGGAGGAGGTCGGGTCGGGCCGGCCGGCGAAGCTGGCGGCAGCGGCCGGCCGAAGGAGAGGCGGACGAGGGAGGAGGTGCCGGGCTGCGCTACCGCAAGGTGCACTTCGTGGGTATCAAGGGGACGGGGATGAGCGCCGTGGCCCAGATCCTCAAGGCCAACGGGGTCGTCGTCACGGGCTCGGACGTGGACAGGTCCTTCCCGACGGACGCGGGTCTCAAGGCCGCCGGCATCGTTCCCTACCGGGGGTTCGACCCCGCCCACGTGGGCGACGCCGACCTCGTCGTGGTCTCCGCCGCCTACGGTCCCGACCATCCCGAGGTCCTCGAAGCCCGGCGGAGGGGTGTCCCGGTCAAACAGTATCCGGAGTTCCTCGGGGAGATGATGCGCTCCAAGCGCGGCATAGCCGTGGCCGGGACCCACGGGAAGACGACCACCACGGCCATCATCGCCCATGTCCTGCAAAAGGCCGGCCTCGACCCTCAGGCCGTCATCGGGATGGGGCAGGCCTACGCGGGTCGCGGTGACCTATTGGTGGCCGAGGCCTGTGAGTACCGCAGGCACTTCCTGAACTTCCGGGCCGAGATAGCCGTGGTCACGAGCATCGAACTGGACCATCCCGACTACTTCGAGAGCCTCGAGGACTACGAGGCCGCCTTCCGCGAGTTCGCCGCAGGACTGCCCCCTGACGGGCTCCTCGTGTGCTGGGGCGACGACCCGCGGGTCGCCTCTCTTCCGACCCGGGCCAGGCGGGTGACCTACGGCTACGGGCCTGACAACGACTACCGTCTGGAGCTGCTCGGACCCGGCCAGAGGAACCGCTTCCGCGTCTGGCGGCGCGGCGAGAGCCTCGGCGAGTTCCGCCTGGGGGTTCCCGGCAGCCACAACGCCCTGAACTCGGTGGCCGCCATGGCCGTCACTCTCGAGCTGGGGGTCGGGGTCGAGACGGTCCGCGAGGCCCTCGCCTGCTTTCGGGGGGTCAGGCGCCGGTTCGAGTACGTGGGGGAATGCAACGGGGCCCAGGTCTTCGATGACTACGCCCACCACCCGACGGCCATCGAGACGACGATTCAGGCCGTCCGCGACGCCCTGCCGGACAAATGCCTCTGGGTCGCCTTCCAGCCCCACACCTACTCGCGGACCAAGGCCCTGCTCGACGAGTTCGCCGCGGCGTTGGCCAAGGCCGACCGCGTCATCCTGGCCGAGATCTTCGCCTCGGCCCGCGAGCAGGGCGGGGCCGGGGTCAGCTCGCGGGACATCGCGGACAGGATACCCGGCGGCCCCGAGAAGACGGCCTACTTCAAGACCCTCAGGGAGATTGTCGAGCACGCGCGCTCCCGACTCGGACCGGGTGATGTGTTCGTGACCATGGGCGCCGGCGACATCTACCACGTGGCCTACGCTCTGGTCGGGAAACAGGAGCTGGCCGCCGGCTGAGGGGCGGTCGCCCCTCCTCCTTCCGGTCTCCGGTCTCACGCCTCCGCCCCGGGCCGTGCCCCGTGTCGTAACGACCTCCCTGCCCCCTGCGTAAGATGGTCCGCCGAAACCGGGGCCACCCGGCCGGCAGGGGGGGAGGGGAGGGACGCCACCGGCGCGCCTGATGGACTGTTTCCTCCTCCAAGGGGGGCGGCGACTCAAGGGAGAGATAAGGGTCAGCGGGGCCAAGAACGCCATCCTCCCGATAATGGCCGCCTCGCTCCTGACGCGGGGCGAGTGCATCATCTGGGACGCCCCCGACATCAAGGATGTCGCCACGATGGCCCAGATTCTGACCAGCCTGGGGGCCAAGGTGTGGGTCGGCGTCGACGCCCGGACGGGCCTCCGCTACGTGCGTATCCTTGCCGACAGCCTGAGGTCGCACGAGGTCTCGCCGAAGTTGATGGGGGAGATGCGCTCGTCCATCGTCCTCATGGGGGCCCTCCTCGGGCGCCTCGGGAAGTTCAGAGTCTACCGGCCCGGAGGCTGTCCCATAGGTCTCAGGCCCATCAACTTCCATATCAACGGCCTGGCCCGTCTGGGCGTCCGCCTGTCCGTCAAGCACGGCTTCATCCACGGCGAGGCCCCTCGGCTCGTCGGGCAGGAGATCCACCTCGACTTCCCGAGCGTGACCACGACAGAGAACCTGATGATGGCCGCGGCCTACGCCGAGGGGACCACGGTCATCAGGAACGCGGCGCGAGAGCCTGAAGTCGTCGACCTCGGCAACTTCCTGAACTCCTTGGGGGCCAGGGTCACGGGAGCCGGGCTGGACACCATCCGGGTGACCGGCGTCCGCGAGCTCGGCGGGACGGAGCACACCGTCATCCCGGACCGCATCGAAGCCGGAACCTATCTCGTGGCGGCCGCCGTGACCGGCGGCGAGCTCACGGTGACCAACGTCATCCCCGAACATCTCGAGGCCGTGACGGCCAAACTGCGCGAGGCCGGCGTCCCTCTCGAGGTCGGCCGCGGGCACATCCGGGTCCTGCCGGGGACCCGGCTGAGGCCGGTGGACTTCAAGACTCTGCCGTACCCTGGCTTCCCCACGGACATGCAGCCGCAGGTCATGGCCATGATGTGCTTCGCCAAGGGGACCAGCCTCATCACCGAGAACATCTTCGAGAGTCGCTTCGGGCATGCCGAGGCCCTCGTGCGCATGGGGGCCTCCGTGGAGATCGTCAACAAGATGGCCGTGGTCCGCGGCGAGGGGAGTCTGACAGGGGCCTGGGTCAAGGCCACCGACCTCCGGGCCGGGGCCGGGTTGGTCGTGGCCGGACTGGGTGCAGAGGGGATGACGGTCATCGAGGACGTCGCCCATATCGACCGCGGGTACGAGAGGATGGACGAGAAGCTCTCCTCGGTGGGGGCTGATATCAAGAGGGTCAGGATGTAGTATCGTAGGAGGGGCCGGTGGGGACGGCCGCACGCCTCACAGAAGGACAAGCCCGGGGGGACGGCCCGATGGTGAGACTCGGTCTCAGGACGAGGAAGGGACAGAGGAGCAGGCGGCCTGCGGCTCCGAGACGCGGGCCCCGCTCCCGCGCGGCGGCCCGACCGGCGGAACCCGCGTGGCCCCTGGGACCCGCGGGGCTCGGCCGGTTCTTCGGAGGGCTGTCGGTCGTGCTCGTCGGGGTCCTGGGCCTGTGTCTCTTTCTCACCACGCCCCTCTTCGGGGTCAGGGACATCCTCGTCATCGGGTCCGTACACCTGACCTCGGAGGAGATTGTGGCCCTGTGTGACGTGACGCCCGGGACGAACATCTTCAAGGTCCCCACGGCCGACATCCGGGAAAGGCTCCTGGCCCTGCCCCGCGTCTCCGAGGCGACCGTCTCGCGGAGGCTCCCGGGACGTCTTGTCGTCGAGGTGGTCGAGAGGGAGGGGGTCCTCCTTCTCCCCTGCCAGGAGCAGTTCGTGGAGGTCGATGCCACAGGTCATCCGGTGGAGCTCCACCGCTTCATCGGGGCGCTCGGTCTGCCGGTCCTGACCGGGGTCAGGGTCGAGGGTGTGACTCTCGGCTCGAGGATATCGGACGAGAGGGTGAGCCTCGGGCTGTGGTGTGCGGCCGCCCTCGGGGTCCAGGGCCGGCTGGCCGTGTCGGAGATCCATGTCGACGACAGGGGGGAGCTCACCCTCTACACCCTTGAAGGCATCCCCGTCCGTCTGGGGCCGGCCACGGCTCTGGACGCCAAGGTCGAGGCCTTCATGAGCATCCTTCCGGACCTCCCGTCGGTCGAGTTCGACGTGGCCTACATCGATGTCCGCTACCCCCGTCACCCTGTCGTCGGTTCGACCGAGACGGTCTTCCAGCCGGGGGAGTGGCCGGGGGACGACCCCGACGCTGTCCTTCTCGGCGGTCCGTAGTCCGACGCGCCGCGGACGGCACGGCGCGTCTCCGGGTGCGCCGGAGTTCTGTCAACCACCCGCGTCGGCAGGGAAACCCGATGCCCCAGAGAACTTACCAGCCCAGGAAGGGGGAGGGCCCCTTGCCAGGTGCGCGTGCCAGGCAGGATGTCATCGCCGCTCTCGACATCGGTACGACGAAGGTCTGCGTCCTGGTGGCCGAACTCTCTGAGGAGTCCGAAGTAGACATAACGGGATACGGGGTCGCGCCCTCCCACGGGATGCGCCGCGGGGTGGTCGTGGACGTCGAGGGCACGGTGAGGGCCATCTGTGAGGCGGTCGAGAAGGCCGAGCACATGGCCGATGTCCGGGTGCGGTCCGTGACCCTCGGCGTGGCCGGGACCCATGTCCAGTCCTTCAACAACCGCGGGGTCATCGCCATCGCGCGTGAGGACAAGGACATCACCGAGGAGGATGTGGCGAGGGCCCTGGAGGCGGCGCGCGTTCTCACCATACCGCCTGACCGGGACATCATCCATGTGCGTCCGCGTGAGTTCATCGTCGACGGCTTCGACGGCATCCGTGACCCGGTCGGGATGGTCGGCAACAGGCTCGAGGTCGAGGCCAACATCGTCACCGGCTCGACGACTTCGATTGAGAACATCCTCCGCTGTGTGGCCCGGGCCGACCTCGAGGTCGAGGGCACCGTCCTTTCCGGACTGGCCTCGGGCGAGGCCGTCCTCCACCCGGCTGAGCGGGAGCTGGGCGTGGTGGTGGCCGATATCGGCGGAGGGACGACGGATGTGGCCATCTTCGACCGCGGCGGACTGTGGCACGCGGCCGTCATCCCGGTCGGCGGCGACCACATCACCAACGACCTCGCCGTGGGCCTCCGCACACCGCTGGCCCAGGCCGAGAAGGTCAAGATACAGGACGGGGTGGCAATGGTGGACCTCGCTCCGGCCGACGAGTTCGTCGAGATACCCGACGTGGGGGGGAGCCGGACCCACCGGGTGGGGAAGCGAGCCCTGGCCGAGATCATTCAGCCGAGGGTCGAGGAGATCTTCGACCTGATCGTCAAGGAGATAAAGAAGTCCGGTCGGGAGGGCATGCTTCCCGGCGGCATCGTCGTCACCGGAGGGACGGCCCTCCTCAGGGGTCTGGACGAGGTGGGCCAGTACGAGACCGGGCTCCCGGTGCGGGTCGGCTACCCCCAGGGGCAGGCCGGCCTGGCCGACCTCGTGCGCAACCCCGGGTGCTCCTGCGCGGTGGGGCTCGTGCATTTCGCCGCCCAGAACCTCCTGGGGAAGGAGGAGACGGGGGCCGCCGAGCCCCTGTCCGGTCTGTTCGCAGGCATCTTCGGGAAGGTGAAGAACTGGTTCAAGCAGTCTTATTGACCGCCCCCGGCCGGCCGGGGCCAGAGGAGGGTGGGATCAGGATTGGCTGACGGGCTCCTCGCGCTCGACCTCGAGGTCGAGCACTTCGCCCTTATCAAGGTCATCGGGGTCGGCGGCGGTGGCAACAACGCGGTCAACCGCATGGTCACCGCCGGCGTCCGCGGTGTCGAGTTCGTGGCCGTGAACACCGACGTCCAGGCCCTCTACCGTTCCGAGGCCCCGGTCAAGATACAGATCGGTGAGAAGCTCACCCGCGGTCTCGGTGCGGGCGGCAGCCCGCAGATAGGGCGACAGGCGGCCGAGGAGAGCCGCGAGGCCATAGTCCGCGTGGTCAAGGGTGCCGACATGGTCTTCATCACCGCCGGGATGGGCGGCGGGACGGGGACCGGTGCGGCCCCCGTCATCGCGGAGTGCGCCCGGGAGGCCGGGGCCCTGACCGTGGGCATCGTCACCAAGCCCTTCACCTTCGAGGGCCGGCACCGCATGAAGCAGGCCGAGGAGGGGGTCAACGACCTCCGGGAGAAGGTGGACACCCTCATCGTCATCCCGAACGACCGTCTCCTCCAGATCGTCGAGCGTCGGACCTCGATGATGGAAGCCTTCCGCATCGCGGACGACGTCCTCCGCCAGGGCGTGCAGAGCATCTCCGACCTTGTGGCCATCCCCGGGTTCATCAACCTCGATTTCGCGGACGTCCGGGCGGTCATGGCCAACACCGGCTCGGCCCTCATGGGCGTGGGCGTCGCCTCCGGCGAGACGAGGGCCGCCGACGCGGCACGGGCGGCCATCTCCAGCCCGCTCCTGGAGACCTCGATCGTCGGGGCCAAGGGCCTCCTCCTGAACATCACCGGAGGCGAGGACCTCACCCTCTTCGAGGTCAACGAGGCCGCCGAGATCGTCACCGAGGCGGCCGACGAGGAGGCCAACATCATCTTCGGCGCGGCCCTGGACGAGTCCATGGAGGACGAGGTCCGGGTCACGGTCATCGCCACGGCCTTCGACGACAAGCCGAAGAAGAAACGGCGCGACCAGACGGAGCTGGAGATAAAGCCCTTCTCGGCCGAAGACCTCGAAGTCCCGACCTTCCTGAGGAAGAGGGAGTAGCCGCCGCCCCCGGCGGGAAGTCGTTCCCTCCCGAGCGCTCCCGAGCGCGGTCGCAAAGCCGGCGAACGCGCCGTCACCCGGCACCAGCCCCCGACAGAATCCCCGCCCCTGACCGGTTATAATGGCCGGGCGTCCCCAATAGGGTGTATGTCAGGACAGTGTCGGGGGGCCAAGCCTTGCGCTACGTCTACGCAGACATCCTCTTCGTCGTCAACTTCGTCTTCAACTTCTCCCTCCTCTACCTCGCCGGGCGCCTGGCCGGGGCGCCTGTCGCCGGGCGCCGGCTCACCTTGGCCGCCGCGCTCGGCGGGGCCTACGGCGTGGCCTCCCTGTATCCCTCGCTCTCCTTTCTCATGAGCCTCCCGGCCAAGATGCTCACCTCCGGCCTGATGGTCGCTGTCGCCTACCCGACGCCGCGCCCGGGTCCCTTTTTCCGCCTGCTGGGCCTCTTCTACCTGAGCGCGTTCGTCGTGGGCGGAGCGTCGATGGCTTGGAACTACCTCACCACCGGGTCGGCGACGGTCCTCACGGGTGCGGGTTCGCGCCCGCTCGGCCTGCCGGCCGTCCTTCCGGCGGCCCTGTTCGCCGGAGTCCTTCTCCACTGGGCGGTGGCCGCCGGGCGTGAGCGGCGGCGCATCCTCTCCTGCTGTGTGCCCTGCCGGGTCGTGGTGGGAGGGGTCCAGGTGGAGTTCCCCGCTCTGGTCGACACGGGGAACCGGCTTCGAGACCCCCTGTCCGACTCGCCGGTGGTCATCGTCGAGTACCCGGCCCTGGACCGGCTCCTCCCGCCGGAGTTCGGGCCGGTCTGGCAGGCTTCCGACGAGGACGAGCCGGACATCTCGGGCCTTGTCGCCGCCCTGGGGGGGACGCCGTGGTCGGCCCGGCTTAGGGTCATCCCTTTCACCTCTCTGGGCCGGGCGAGCGGGCTCCTGGTCGGGTTCCGTCCCGACGAGGTCATCGTCGGGCCGCAGGGCAGGACGGTCTCGCGGAAGGACGTCGTCGTCTGTCTCTCTCCGCGGCCCTTGTCGAGCGAGGGCAGCTACCGGGCCCTGATGCCGCCCGAGATACTTGAGGGCGACACGGCGGCCTGGGCGGGCTAGCAAGGATTCATCAGGGGGGAACTCTCGTGGACAGAGGGAAGGACTTCCGCTTCTCGACCAGGATGCGCTGGTCCCTCATCCTGACCCTTCACCGGTGGGCCCGTCTCCTCGGCCTCGAGGCGGCCAGGCCCTTCTGGTACGTCGGGACCGGTGAGGCGCTTCCGCCGCCCCTCAGCGCCGACGAGGAGGCCTACCTGCTTTCGCGCCTGCGGAAGGGTGACGGGGACGTGCGGAGCGTCCTCATCGAGCGCAACCTCCGTCTCGTCGTCTACATCGCCAAGAAGTTCGACAACACCAGGGTCGGCATAGAGGACCTGGTGTCCATCGGGACGATAGGCCTCATCAAGGCTGTGAACACCTTCGACCCGAACCGTCGCATCAAGCTGGCGACGTACGCCTCCAAGTGCATCGAGAACGAGATCCTCATGTTCCTCAGGCGGAACCCGCCGCGGACAGAGATCTCCTTCGACGAACCCCTCAACGTCGACTGGGACGGGAACGAGCTCCTGCTCTCCGACGTGCTCGGGACGGAGCCCAACGTGACCTACAAGCAGCTCGAGGAGGAGGTCGACCGTGCCCTGCTCCGCAAGGCGATGACGAGACTCTCGGAGCGCGAGCAGATGATAATGCGGCTGAGGTTCGGCCTTCAGGACGGGCGAGAGAGGACCCAGAAGGAGGTGGCCGACCGCCTGGGCATCTCGCAGTCCTACATCTCCCGCCTCGAAAAGCGCATCATAAAGCGGTTGAGACAGGAAATGGCCGCGATGCAGTAGCGGGAGGCCCTGCGCTCCCCCTGTCCGGCGACCCGGTTGGGAATAAATGTTCCGGGTCGAGGAAAGAATCACAGCTAGTCCACATAGCAGAACCTGGGAGCGGCAGGGGGAACTGGTTCTTGCTTGTCAACAAGGTAGAGATATGCGGTGTCAACACCTCGAAGCTTCCGGTCCTCTCCGCCTCCAAGATGCGGGAGCTCTTCGTCCGCATGAAGAAGGGCGACAGGACGGCCCGCGAGCAGCTCATCCACGGAAACCTCCGTTTGGTCTTGAGCGTCATCCAGCGCTTCAACAACAGGGGCGAGTATGTCGACGACCTCTTCCAGGTGGGGTGCATCGGGCTCATCAAGGCCATCGACAACTTCGACCTCGGCCAGAACGTCAAGTTCTCCACCTACGCCGTGCCCATGATCATCGGTGAGATAAGGCGTTATCTCAGGGACAACAACTCCATCCGCGTGAGCCGGTCCCTGAGGGACATCGCCTACAAGGCCCTCCAGATACGGGACAGCCTCGTCAGCAAGCATTCCCGCGAACCGACCATCAGCGAGATAGCCGACGAGCTGAAGATGCCCAGGGAGGAAGTCGTCTTCGCTCTCGACGCCATCCAGGAGCCGATCTCCCTCTTCGACCCTGTCTATCACGACGGGGGGGACCCGATCTACGTCATGGACCAGATCGGGGACGAGAAGAATCAGGACTCAGCCTGGCTGGAAGGCATCTCCATCCGCGAGGCCATGGACAAACTCTCCGAACGGGAGAAGCTCATCCTCTCGCTGAGGTTCTACGAGGGCAAGACCCAGATGGAGGTCGCGGACGAGATAGGCATCTCCCAGGCCCAGGTGTCCAGGCTGGAGAAGGCCGCCCTCGGGCACATGAAAAAGCTGATGTGATTGGTGACCTCTTGTCCGGGTTTCCCCCGTTTCCCGGGAATGAGCGCATGCGGCCGGGGCACACTAATCGTCCACCAGCGGGACCTCGAGCCGCCTTGTGCGGCAGGCTGCGGGTCCCTCGGACGGAGGACATGGTCGTGAAGGCGCTGCTGGAGATCATCAGCCACAGGTCCGGAGGCCCCCGGCGGGGGCTCGCACACGGACAGGACGTCACGGCCCGCCTCAGGCGGGACCTGGGACACTTGCTTCTGGCCGCTCTGGTCCTGACCGTGGCCGCCGTGGTGTGGAGCACATGGGAGCAGAGAGCGGAGTTGGCCTACAACCAGCACAACCTCATCCGGCTCCACGTCGTGGCCAACAGCGACCAGCCGGCCGACCAGGTGCTGAAGGTGAAGGTCCGTGACGCCATCCTGGCCGCGTCCGGAGACCTCCTCGGAGAGAGCACCCCGGCGGACGCTGAGGCGCGGATCGTCGAGAACCTCCCGCTCTTCAGGAGGCTGGCCGAGGAGGTGGTGCGGCAGGCGGGCCGGAGCTACGGGGTGGAGGTCGAGTACGGGACCTTCGCCTTCCCGGAAAGGTCCTACGGGCCCGTCGACCTGCCGGCCGGCGAGTACCGGGCCCTGCGGGTCGTCCTCGGGAACGGGGACGGCGCGAATTGGTGGTGCATCCTGTTCCCGCCTCTGTGCTATCTCGACGTGGTGGGCGGAGGCGGGGGACACGAGGCGGTCCCGCTGTCGACCCTCACCGAGGAGCAGCGCCGGAGGCTCGAAGAGCTCACAGAAGCCGCCGACGTCTCGAGCGTCGTCCGACTCATGGGCCGAGACTACGGCCTCGGGGTCGTGCCCGCAGGTGAAGACGGCTCCGGGACGGTGCTCCTGGTCGCCGACACCGGGACGGACGACCTCCAGGTGAGGCTGTACACCGTCGAACGTCTGAGAGACGTCGTGCGGGCTCTGGCCGAAGCCTTCCCGTGGCTCTTCGGCGGCGCCTTCGGGCCGGCGGTCGCCGAAGAGGCGGCGAACCCGGAAAGATAACCCCACCTCAACCTCAGCCACCCACGCGAGGCTCCCACTCTGAGACGTCCATGAGCCACCGGGGCTCACGAGACACTCCCACGAGCCCGGGGCTGTGGTAGACTCTAGCTGCGGCCGCCCGCCCTCCCTTTCGCCTGGCCGTACGGGGGACCGGTGTCCATGCCTTTCAAACATGGGGTCGACGAACAGCGAAAGAAGCGCCTCGAAGGCGAAATCGAACGGATGAAGGGCATCTTCCCGACCATGGGCATCCGGAAGGCCCTCCTCTTCGGGTCGGCCGCCCGCGGCGACGTCATCGAGTCCAGCGACATCGACCTCATCCTGATAAAGGACACGGAGGCGCGCTTTCTCGACCGCCTGGAGGAGGCCCTGGCCGCCCTCGAGCCGAAGGTCGACCTGGACGTCCTCGTCTACACCCCTGAGGAGTTCGAGGAGCTGGTCAGGACGAGGCCCTTCTTCGAGCGGGCGCTGAAGGAGGGGAGGGTCCTGTATGAAGCCTGACCCTGTGGAGGAGGGCCGGCGCTGGTTCGAACAGTCCGAACAGGACTTCGCCGCCGCCCGCCTCCTGGGGGGTGCGCACCACCACAACCTCGCCTGTTTCCACGCCCAGCAGGCGGTCGAGAAGGCCCTGAAGGCCTACCTCTTCTCTCAGGGGGCCAGGGAGGTGCGGGGACACTCGGCATCGGTTCTCTGCGAGGACGCCGCCCACTTCGACCCCTCCTTCAGCGGGCTGAAGAAAACCGCGGCCCTCGTGGACAAGTACTACATCTCGACCCGCTACCCGAACAGCATCATCGGAGGGCGGCCCAGGGAGGCCTATGACGAGCGGGACACCGAGAGGGCTCTGGAGGTAGCCGGTCACGTCCTGGAGTTCGTGAGAGCCCGGCTCCCCGGGGGGTGAGGCCGCGACCTCGGCCCTCCGAGAGGGTCTTCCGCCGACGGCGGCGAAGTGTGAGCCGGCACCGCCTGTAGGACGCCAGAGGAGGCCGAGTCAGTGAAGGCTCTTCAGTTCACCGGCTCCATCCCCCGCTACGTGGTCACGGCCGCGCTGGGGCGCATCTCCAGGGGCGCCTACTGGGGGCCGCTCTCCTGCCTTGTGCTACGGGAGGTCCCCGAGCCGGTCCTCCCCGGGCCGGACTGGGCCGTGGTCCGCACCCGCTACGCCGGCATCTGCGGCAGTGACATGCACCTCATCCTCCTCCAGCAGAGCCCCTCCGCCTCGGCTCTCGCCTCCTTCCCCTTCACCGTCGGACACGAGAACGTGGGGGTCGTGGCCGAGGCGGGGGAGGAGGTCGGCCTGGAGCCGGGACAGAGGGTCGTCGTCGAGCCGCTCCTGCCGTGCGCGACCCGCGCCATCGGCCGGCCCTGCCGGGCCTGCCGCGAGGGGCACCACGCCCGGTGCGAGAGGTTCGCGTCCGGTTCCCTTTCCCCGGGCCTCATCATCGGGAGTTGCCGGGACACGGGCGGGACGTGGAGCCCGAAGTTCCTGGCCCACAGGAGCCAGCTCTTCCCCGTCCCCGACGCCGTCTCCGACGAGGCGGCCGTCCTCGTCGAGCCGCTGGCGGCTTCCCTGCACGCCGCGGCCCGGGCCCTGGCCTGGACCCGGGAGGACGGCCGGCCCGGCGGGACCTCTCTCGTCATCGGAGGCGGAGTCATAGGCCTGGGCGTCATCGCCGCCCTGAGGGCTCTCGGCTGGGACGGACGCCTCATCGCGCTCGTCCGTCATCCCCACCAGGCCGAGCTGGCGCGGACGTTCGGAGGCGACGAGGTCGTGGGCACCGGGCCGGGCTGGGAGGAGAGGTTGGCCGACAGTCTCGGCGTGGACCTTCTCCGGCCCCTGATCGGCCCTACGGTCCCGACGGGGGGAGCCGCGCTGGTGTTCGAGTGCGCCGGGAGCCGGTCCGCCCTCGACGCCGCCCTGCGGTACGCCGCTCCGGGCGGGCTCGTCAGCCTCGTGGGTCTGGCCGGGATGCCGAAGGGCATCGACTGGAGTCACATCTGGCGGAAGGAGCTCGACGTGCGGGGGAATTTCTGCTACGACACGGAGGTCGTGGAAGGACGTCTGGTCCGGACCTTCGAGCTCGTCCTGGACCTCCTGGCCGGCGGGAGGCTGGGGCCCTCGGCCGCCGTGGAGGGTCTGGTCACGCACCGCTTCCGCCTGGAGGACTACCGCGAGGCCCTGAGGACGGTGACCGACAAGGGCTCCTCACGGGCCGTGAAGGCGGTCTTCACCTTCGACCGGTGAGGGTCACCGTGCCCTTGAGGCCGTCGATGGTGAGGATGTCGCCGGTCCGGAAAAGCTTCGTCGCCCCCTTGACCTGCAGGACGGCCGGGACCCCGTACTCCCGGGCCACCACGGCGCTGTGGCTGAGGAGGCCGCCTTCCTCGAGGACAAGGCCCACGGCGAGGTGGAAGAGGGGCGTCCAGGCCGGGTTCGCGTAGGGGGCGACAAGGATCTCCCCCGCCTCGAGGGCCGCCGCCTCTTCGATGCATCCGGCCACCCGGCACCTCGCCGTCACCACGCCGGCCGAGCACCCGACACCGGTGTAGGTCGGCCCGCCGTGCTGTTTCGCAGGAGCCGTCGTGGGCCCGTTCGGCGCAGGTGCCGCGCGACGGAGGGGCAGGCCGTCAGGTCCGTAGGTGCCCGGGGTGATGTTCTGCGGGACCCTCCAGTTCCGGTAAAGGCGCCTCACCGCCTTGCGCCGCCGGGCCGCCTCCCTCGCGGCGGCGGGATCCCCCCTGCCGCCGGTGAGGTCGAGGACCTCGTCCCGGGTCAGCCAGAAGATGTCGTCCGGCTCGTCGAGCAGACCGGCTTCCGCCCACCGCCGGGCCAGCTCGACGAGGAACCTGCGGGTCTGGTAGCGGGCGCGGCTGAGGCAGACCCGGGTCTCCTCGCGGAGCCAGCAGAACTCCTTGACCCTCCGGTACTGCTCCTCGAACCGCCGCCGCCAGAAGGGGCCGAGACCCAGCCGGAGCCACCGCCGCCCGAGGGCGAGGGCCTTGCTCTCCTCGGCCTCCCGCACCGCCCTCTGCCGCTCGAGCTGGACCCGCGGGTCGTCCGGCGGGCCGCCGTCCCGGGTCGGGGGCCGGCCCCCGGTCGTGCTTCCCTCGCCGGTGACATATCCCCTGAGCACGGAAAGGGGCACCGACGGGTCCTCCCACCAGCGGGGCACGGAGAGGTCCTCGTCGATGTTGGACATGTAGCGGTAGCGCCGGACCCAGTCCAGCACGGCCCGCCAGGCCTCGCCCTCGTCGGCTTTCTCCGCGAGCTCGGCCAGTCGTCCGGCGAGTTCGCCTGGGGGCGTCCGGCGGAGGCGCTCCAGGGCCCGGGGGTGCTTCTCGAAGGTCCGGGCGAGGCCCCAGAGGTCCTCGAGGGGGCGGGCCGTGGCCATCCCGGTGAGTCCGGTCAGGAGCCGGGCCTCGCTGGGGGCGTCGTCGCCCAGACCCTTCTTCTCGAGGGCGGCCAGGGTCCCGTGGAAGTCCTCCTGGGCCTGGGTGGAGAGAAGGGTGGTGATGAGCGCCCACCGGTTCGTCTTCGCGTGAAGCTCCAGACCTTTCGCCGCCCAGGCCGAGAGGGATTCGTCGTCGAGGTCCTCCGGCCGCACGGCGTCCCACACGGGCTCCTCCCGGTCGAACCACTCGAGGAAGGACCGTACCTCCCCGGGGACCGTCCGGTACTGCCTCTCGAGTGCGAGCAGGACGGGCACGGCCCTGATGACGTTGACCGGGCTCCAGGGGGTCACCTGCCCCTCACCTTCGTAGGTCGGGTCGATGCCGACCGTCCGGTCGAAGGACCGCTCTCTGAAGCCCGGCAGCCGGGAGGCCACCCGCTTGGTCGCCCCGACGTTCCAGTAGCCGTGGCCGAAGAAGGTCCTCGCCCAGACGGTGCCCTCGTCTTCGGGCCGCCAGAGCCGGACCCGCCGGAAGAGCTCTTCCTGGGCCCGGCTGAAGTCGTGGTGGAACGATTGGGACTGGCCGAGGATGGAGGCGAAGCCCGGCATCACCTCCCGGAAGTTGGCCGTGGTCCACTGGCCCGTGCTCTCGGGGAAGGTGTAGGCGGTCATGGGGCGGGACTGGAGGACGTAGAGCCGGCCGCCGGCGAAGCCGAACTCGACGTCCTGCGGCTCGCCGAAGACCTCCTGGACCCGGCGCCCCAGGGCCGCGAGCTCCCTGAGCCGGTCGGCGTCAAGGCACGGAGTCCTGCTCTTCTCCCGGTCGAGCGGCACAGGCCGGAGGCCGCCTTCCTCGGCCGGGACCAGGGCTTCGGGCTTGGAGCCGGGTTCTGTCCGCAGGGGGCGGCCCTCCCAGAAGTGGACGACGAAGCGGTCAGGGCTGACCTCGCCCGAGGCCAGTCCGGCCGCGAGGCCCCAGGTCGCCTCGACCAGCATCTCATTCTCGTCGGCGGTGAGCGGGTTGAGGGTGAAGAGGATGCCGCTCACCTCGCAGGGGACGAGCGCCTGGATGAGGACGGCCATGGTCCCCGCGGCGGGCGGGGCCGCCCCGTCCTCGCCGGGGGACTCCGAGGGGGCGCGGGGCGCCCCTGTGGCAAAGGGGTCCCTCGGCAGACGGTCGTAAGAGAAGGCCCGCTCCGTCCAGAGCGACGCCCAGCAGTCCCTCAGGGCGGCGGCGACCTCATCGAGACCCCGCACGTTGAGCCGGCTCTCGTAGACCCCGGCCGCGGAGCGCCGCCGGCCGTCCTCGCCCGGGGAGGAGGACCTGACGGCCAGGGGGGTGCCCCTCGCGATGGGGCCGGAGGAGAGGGCCTCTTCGAGTTCCTCGAGGAGTCCCGCCGGAAGGGGGGCCTTCCGCACCTCGGCCTGCACCTCTTCGAGCAGGCGGGAGAGGGCCGGCCCGGCGGGCGCCGTCGGGGGGGCGCGTTCGGCCGGGGCGTCCTCCCCGGAGCCCCGGAGGAGGGAGAGGTGTTCCTCGAGGCCGTTCTCACGCAGGAAGGTCTCGCAGGCACTGTTCAGCACGACGACCGTCGGCGGGACCGGGAGGCCCGCACGCTCCAGTTCGGCCAGAGCCGCGGCCTTGCCGCCGACGAGCGGCCGGTCCTCTCGGGTGATGTCCTCGAGCCATCTGAGATGCCTGGTCAAACCAGTCCGCTCCTTCCTCCGTCTCCGCTCGGCCCGGGCGTCCCGGGAGGGGCCGTCTCAGGGCACCGGGGGCGGGGTGAACCCCGCCTCCACGAGCCTGCCCACGAGGGTCAGGGCCTTGTCCATGGCCTCGAGGACCTCCTCGACCTCGTGGTCCCTGATGATGAGAGGCGGCATAATCTGCATCGCCCTCGGACGGAAGTCGGAGAAGACGGCGATCACCCCGAACTGGGCCAGGGCGTAGGTCATCATCGGGCCGAAGTCGTCCCGGGCCATCTCGAAGGCCAGCATGAGCCCGCGGCCGCGCCAGCCGGCGGTGAGGTCGGGGTGCCGGCGGCAGAGGTCCGCGAACCCCTGTTCGAACCTGGCCCCCATCTCCCTCACGTGCTCGAGGAACCCCGGCTCGGTCGTCTGCTCGAGCATGGCCAGGGAGCAGACACAGCCGAGGTCCGACCCGGCGAAGGAGCTGAGGTGTACGAACGGGTGCTCCCGGAAGAACCGGTCGAGGTGCGGCCTGAAGCAGACGGCGGACATGGGGTAGACGCCCCCGCTCATACCCTTTCCCAGGACCAGGATGTCCGGCACCACGTTCCACTCCTCACAGGCCCAGAGCCGTCCGGTCCGACCGAGGCCGGCCTGGATCTCGTCGAGGATGAGGACGGCTCCGGCCCGGTCGCAGATCTCGCGCACGCGCGGCAGGTAGTCCGGGGGCGGGACGATGACGCCGGCGGTGGCCTGGATGGTCTCGAGGACGACGGCCGCCGTCTGGGGGCCCACGACCCTCTCGAGGGCGTCGGCGTCGCCGAAGGGGACCTTGGAGAAGCCGGGCATGAGGGGCTCGAAGTGCCTGCTGAAGCGTTGCTCGCCCGCGGAGAGGGCGAAGCCGGTGTGCCCGTGGTACCCCTTTTCGGCCGACACCACCCCCGGCCGTCCGGTGTAGCCGCGGGCGAGCTTGATGGCGAGGTCGATCGCCTCACCACCGCTCGGGACGAAGAAGCTGTACCGGATGTCGCCGGGGGTGAGCTCGGCCAGGCGCCTGGCCAGGCGCCCGCGGAGTTCGCTCATGAGCATGTGGTCCCCGACGTCGAGTTCCTCGAGGGCCTCCTTGAGGGCGGCCGTGACCCGCGGCGGGCGGTGGCCGAGGTTGAAGACCCCCCCGCTCGACCGGCAGTTCACGTAGCGCCGGCCCTCGAGGTCCCAGACGTACACGCCCTCGCGCCGGCCGGGTACGGCTTCGAACCCGAGGCTGCGGTAGACGGCGACCTTGCCCGGAGAGACGAAGGAGGCGAAATCCTCGACAGCCTCGCGCTGCGACACCCGGCCCAAGACGGCTCCCTTGGACCTCCTGTCGGCCGTGTTCCCGGGGTCACGCTCCTGGGCGGCTCTTGTCAAGACGTGTCCCCCTCCTTGTTGCGGCCGGGCCCGGCGGCCTCCCGACCGTTTCCGACACTCTCGACCGCCTTCGACCGGCGCGAGGCCGCTTCCTTCTCACTGGCACCGGCCCCAGGTATTAGGAGCAACCCCTAAACCGGTCAGTATCCCCGGTCAGGGCGCCTCCGGCCGCCCACCCGTGGGATAGCCGGCCCGCCCCTCATATACTGTCGGAGAGGTGGTGGCCTTGGTCAGAGCTTCCGACCTGAGAATGCGCGATGTGGTGAACGTCCTCGACGGGACCCGGCTGGGCCTTATCAGCGACTTCGAGATGGACCTCGAGACGGGGAAGGTCACCGCCTTCATCGTCCCCGGTCCCGGGAGGTTCCTCGGGTTCATCGGGAGGGAGGTGGAGTACGTCATCCCGTGGGAGAGGATCAAGAAGATAGGCACCGACGTCATCCTCGTGGACATCCCCGGCTACACCGACCCGCGCCCGTCGCGTTGAGGTGGCGGGACCTGATCACGGTCACTAGTCTTGCGGACTGGACTACAAGGTATACCCCGGCTATAATGGAGAGGCATGCTATATCTCGTGCGGAATGTATGTTCTCCGGTTCTCCCACGGAGGTGACCCGTCTTGCGCTGTCCGGCCTGCGGGCGACCCGACACCCGCGTCCTCGACACCCGGCCGGTGCAGGACCGGCGGGTCATCAAACGCCGCCGGGAGTGCGAAGCCTGCGGTGAGCGCTTCACCACCTACGAGAGACTCGAAGAGCCGCCCCTCGTGGTCTTGAAGTCCGACGGCCGGCGCGAAGCCTTCGACCGCCGCAAGATCGTGATCGGGGTCCTTCGGGCCTGCGAGAAGCGACCCGTCTCCGCCGAACAGATAGAGAACCTCGCCGCCGAGGTGGAGCGTGAGGTACGGCGGCTCGGCTACGACGAGATCCCCAGCAAGGTCATCGGGGAACTCGTCGTGGAGAGGCTGAGGAAGCTGGACGAGGTGGCCTACGTCCGCTTCGCCTCGGTCTACCGGAGGTTCGCCGACCTGGAGGAGTTCAAGCGCGAGGTCGAACGACTCCGCAAACTGTAGAGAGCGCCAGACCGCCGGGCCGTGGCGTCCGGAGGGCCGCGGGCCGGCGTCCCGCCAAGAGGAAGGAAGAGCTGCTGATGGTGAAAGAGCCTGTCCTGACCGAGAACGCGATGGTCGTTCTCCGCAACCGCTACCTGGCCAAGGATGAGAAGGGAAGGGTCGTCGAGACGCCGGCCCAGCTCTTCCGGAGGACGGCGCGGAACCTGGCGGTGATCGACATCCTCTACGACCCGGAGGTCTATGACCGCGAGGCCGGTCAGGACAAGGGTCCGCAGCCAGGCGACGACGACCCCGACCCGGAGGACGGCCTACCGCCGTACACCTTCTACGACATCTCCACCCTGCACAGGGCCTACAGGAGCATGAGGAAGCGCGGGTACATGAGGGTGAGCTGGCGGAGGCTTCTCGAGCTCCTCGGGGAGCGCCGCTCCTCTCTCCAGCGCTTCGAGGACGAACTCTACGACGCCATGGCCGACCTCAAGCTCCTCTTCAACTCGCCGACCCTCATGAACGCCGGCCGGGAACTCCAGCAGCTCTCGGCCTGCTTCGTTCTGCCCATCGAGGATTCGCTCGACGGCATCTTCGACACCCTCAAGCACACCGCCCTCATCCACCAGTCGGGGGGCGGGTGCGTGGCCGGAGACGCTCTTATCCACACCACCTTCTGCGGCATCGAGGAGATCGCCACCCTTTACGAGCGCGTCCGCCAGACCGGCGTTCCCGAGACGGAAGGGGAGCGCTGGCGGGTGATGGACGTGCGGGACCTCGGGATCATGACCATGTCGCTCGACCCGGCCAGCGGGGTGTTCGAGCCCAGGCTCCTCACCCATCTCTGGCGCTGGGAGGTCCCGGCCGAGGAGCAGGTGACCGTCCGTTCGAGCGACGGAACGGAAGTGACCACGAGCACGTGGCATCCGTTCATGGTCTTCACGGACAGGGGGCTGGAGGAGCGGCGGGCCGACCGGCTCCGGCCCGGGGACATCCTGCTCCAGCCCAACGCGAGCGTCCGCGACAACTGGCCGTTCACGGACTACCAGGAAGTCGACGGACTCGAGCTCGACGAGGACCTGGCCTGGCGGGTCGGCCGTCTCCTCGGCGGCGGGTCTCGGGACGCGGCCTCCGGCGACGCTGCCACCGAGGCTGTCACCAAGTCTCCTCTCTCCGTGATTGCGGCCTTCCTGGCCGGCCTCATCGACTCCGGCGGACGCGTCGACCTCGAGCGGCGCAGGGTGGTCTTCGCGACGGTCTGCCCGGACCTCGCCCGCCGTCTCCAGGCCCTGGTGAGCCTCCTGGGGTTCGCTCCTTCCCTGCGGGTGAGGGGCCCGGGGGGCGGGCCCGGGACCGCCCTCCACGAGGTCGAGCTTGCTGCGGCCGCCCGGACCCCTGAGCTGGCGGAGATGCTCCTCCCCTGGGTCCAGGACCCCGTGGGGCGTGTCCGGCTCGAGGCGCTCCTCGAGTCCAGCGGGCGCCCCACCCACCGCCGCCCGCCGTCAGGCCTCGAGGATGTCCAAGACCTGCTCGCAACTGCCGGGACGGAGACCGGGACCGCCGGCATCGCCCGGCGTCCGGACCTCCTGGAGAGGGTGGCCCGCGGGTGGACGGTGGTGGCCGAGGTGAGGCCGGCCGCCTCCGCGCAGGTCTTCTATGACTTCACGGTCGAGGGGCACAACAACTACCTCGCCGGCAGGGGGAACCTGACGGTCGTCCACAACACGGGCTTCTCCTTCTCCCGCCTGAGGCCCAAGGACGACATCGTGAAGTCGACGGGCGGCGTGGCCAGCGGACCCGTCTCCTTCATGCGGGTCTTCGACGCGGCGACGAACGCCATCAAGCAGGGGGGGACGCGGCGCGGGGCCAACATGGGCATCCTCCGCTGCGACCACCCCGACATCCTCGAGTTCATCGATTCCAAGGTGGACAGTGAGGCCGTCACCAACTTCAACATCTCCGTCGGGCTCACCGACCGGTTCATGGAGGCGGTCCGGAAGGACGAGGAGTACGAGCTCGTCAACCCGCGCACAGGCGAGGTCAGAGGCAGGCTCAGGGCCCGTGAGGTCTTCGATAGGATCGCCCGGCGCGCGTGGGCCAACGGTGAGCCGGGGGTCGTCTTCCTCGACCGGCTCAACGCCGACAACCCCACCCCGCAACTGGGGGTCATCGAGAGCACGAACCCGTGCGTGGCCGGTGAGGCCCTGGTCTCGACCGCCGAGGGGCTCGTCCGCATGGACCGGCTGGTCCAGGAGGCAGAGGTCCGGGGGGTCTGTGTGGCCACCGACGACCGGGTGCTCTGTCTGACCCTCTACCGGAGCGGCACGGACGGGGCGGCGGCCGCGGCGGTGGGCGGCGTGAGCGTCCATCCCGTCCGCAGGGCCTTCGCCAGCGGGACCAGGCCCGTGGTGCGCGTGACGACCGAGGCCGGCTACTCCGTGGAGGTCACGCCCGACCACAAGGTCATGACCACGCAGGGCTGGGTTCCGGCCGGAAGCCTCAGGCCCGGGTACCACCGGGTGCTCCTGCAGTCGGGGGAGAGCGGCTTTCCGGAGACCGCCCGTCTGCCCTTCGTCCCGGAGACCCGGGCGGAGGAACGGGACGGGCGCCCCAGGCGGCACGACCTTCCGACGGAGTGGAGCGAGGACTTGGGGCTGGCCCTCGGCTGGCTGGTCGCGGGCGGCCGCCTGCGTCTGGACGACTCTGACGCCGGGGTGGAGTTCACCTTCGCCCCGGAGGACCGGGCGGCGATGGAGCGCCTGATGCCCGCTCTGAACGGCTGGTACGGTCGGGAGGTCCGCCCGGTGGAGGGCCGGGCCGGCGTCCTCCTCCTTTCCTACCGCGGTCGCCCCTTCGCGGAGTTCTTCCGGCGCCTGGGGGTGGCCGTAGGCGCGGCCGGGGAGAGGAGGGTCCCCGAGGCCCTCTTCACGGCCTCCCGGGAGGCCGTGACCGGGTTCCTGCGAGCTCTGTTCACCGCCGGCGGCAACCTGGTTGTCTCCGGGGACCGGGCCGCCTGCGCCCGGCTGACATCGGAGTCCCTGGGTCTCGTCCGGGATGTCCAGCGGCTCCTCCTGGCCCTCGGGATGAAGAGCCGCATCTCCGGCCGCGGCCGGGTCGCGTGGCGGACCCTCCGGCGCGGGACCGCCGCCGGGGAGGAGCGGGAGGAGCAGGCCTCCGACGGGGCGCTCTACGAGCTGCGGGTCGGCCGGGAGGACCTTCAGCGGTTCCTCGACGTGGTGGGCTTCCTCAGCGGCAGGCGCGCCGACCGTGTAAGGGCCCTTGACACGCGGAAGCGGGGCTTTCCCTCCTGCAGGTTCACCGATGTGGTGGCCTCCGTCACGCCCGCCGGTGAGAGGCCCGTCTTCGACCTCCAGGAGCCGGTCACACACTCGTTCATCGCCAACGGAGTGGTCGTCTCCAACTGCGGGGAACAGCCGCTCCTGCCCTACGAGTCGTGCAACCTGGCTTCCATCAACCTCGCCCGCTTCGTCAGCGGGGGGGAGGTCGACTACGAGGAGATGGGGCGCATCGTCGACCTCGCCGTCCACTACCTTGACAACGTCATCGACGCCAACCGGTATCCCATGGCCGCCATCGAGGAGCTGACCAAGGGGAACCGCAAGATAGGGCTCGGCGTCATGGGCTGGGCCGACATGCTCATCCGGCTCGGCATCCCTTACGACTCCGAGGAGGCCCTCGCCCTGGCCGAGGAGGTCATGGGTTTCATCGACTCGCGCTCCAAGGAGGCCTCGGCCGCTCTCGCCGCTGAGAGGGGCCCCTTCCCCAACTTCCGCGGTTCGGCCCTCGACGTGCCGGACCGGCCTCCGCTCCGGAACGCCACGACGACCACCATCGCCCCGACAGGGTCGATCAGCATCATCGCCGGCGTTTCCGGCGGCATCGAGCCCCTGTTCTCGATAGCCTTCACCCGGCGCGGAATCCTCGGCGGCGAGGAGCTTGTGGAGATAAACCCGCAGTTCGAGCTTGTCGCCCGGCAGAAGGGGTTCCACAGCCCTTCCCTCATCGCCGAGGTCGCCCGTGTCGGGAGCGTCCAGGGCATGGACGGGGTCCCGGAGGAGGTCAAGAGGGTGTTCGTCACGGCCCTTGACATCACCCCGGAGTGGCACGTCCGGATGCAGGCGGCCTTCCAGAAGCACACCGACAACGCCGTCTCCAAGACGGTGAACCTCCCCTTCGAGGCCACTCCTGAGGACATACGCGCCGTCTACGAGATGGCCTACGAGCTCGGCTGCAAGGGGGTCACCGTGTACCGCGACGGCAGCCGCTCGTCGCAGGTCCTCAATGTCGGGCGAGGGGAAGGGGGAGCGGGGGAGGGGGCCTCATCAGAGGGCGCCGCGCCCGCGGCCGCCGCGGAGGATGGGGGCGTAAAGGTCCGACCGGTGCTCGACCGGGGGCCGTGGGGGTCCATAAAGCCCGTCCCGCGGCCTCAGAGGCTGGACGGCGTCACCGTCCGGAAGGTGACCCCCCTCGGGAACCTCTACATAACCCTCAACACGGCCGGCGGGGTGCCCTTCGAGCTCTTCGCCCTGATAGGCAAGGCCGGGAGCGACGTGGCCGCCTTCACTGAGGGACTGGCCAGACTCATCTCGCTCGCCCTGCGGTGCGGGATCGACCCGCGGGAGATTGCCAGCGAGCTGAGCGGTATCGGAGGAAACCGCAGCGTGGGCTTCGGCCCGAACCGGGTCAAGTCGGTGCCGGACGCCATCGCCCAGTTCTTGGACGAGTATCTCGCGGGAGAAGCCGACGTCTCGCCGTGGACGGTGCGTCAGGCCGGGCAGCTCAGCATGTTCGAGAACGGTGAGGAGGGTGGGGACGGCCCCCGGAAGCGGGCCCGGAGCCTCGACCTCTGCCCTTCGTGCGGACTGTACTGCCTTGCCCACGAGGAAGGGTGTCTCAAGTGCCGCTGTTGCGGGTACAGTGAGTGCTGAGGTGCGGCGGCGGGCTGCGCGCCGTGGTGGGACCGCGGGGCCGGGGCGCCTGGGCGCGGGTAGGAACGGGGAGGGGAGACTTTGCGGACCGCTGAGGAGTACCTCGAGAAGCTCAGGAGCATGCGCAGGAACGTCCACCTGAACGGGGAGCTGGTGGACCGCGACCACCCGGAGATAATGCCGGGCATCCGGGTGATAAGCGAGACCTTCAAGACGGACGACCCGGCCTTGAGGGGCACGGCCACGGCCGTCTCTCACCTGACGGGGAAGACGATAAACCGCTTCTGCCACATCCACCGCACCACCGACGACCTCTTGGCCAAGCAGAAGATGACGAGGCTCTTCTGCCGCCGCACGGGCGGGTGCATCCAGAGGTGCATGGGCGTCGACGCCCTGAACGCGTTGTCGGTGGTCACCAAGGCCTGCGACGACGCCATGGGGACCGAGTACCACGACCGCTTCAACGCCTACCTCGAGTGGTTCCAGGAGAACGACCTCGTCGGGAACGCGGCGCAGACCGACGTCAAGGGCGACCGCTCCAAGCGCCCTCACGAGCAGGTCGACCCAGACCTCTATGTGCGCGTCGTCGAGAAGAAGAAGGACGGCATCGTCGTCCGCGGGGCCAAGGCACACAACACCATCGGCCCCTACTGCGACGAGATCATCGTCCTCCCGACACGGCTCATGACGCCGGAGGACCGGGACTGGTCGGTGGCCTTCGCCGTGCCGGCTGACGCCGAGGGGGTGCACCAGTTCGTGCGGGCGACCCACCCGCGCCCGCGCCGGTTCCTGAAGGCGCCGGCGGCCGAGTTCGGGGCCTGTGATTCCCTCACCGTCTTCGACGACGTCTTCGTGCCCTGGGAACGCGTCTTCCTCTGCGGGGAGACCATGTACGCCGGCCAGCTCGCGGCGCTGTTCGCCACCTACCACCGCCACAGCTACACGGGGTGCAAGGCGGCCGTCTCCGACATCATCGTCGGAGCGGCCGCCCTGGTCGCCGAGTACAACGGGGTGACCAAGGCTCCGCACGTGCGCGACAAGCTGGCCGAACTGGTCGCCGTGGGCGAGCTCGTCTACGCCGCCGGCATCGCCGCGAGCGTCAACGCCCAGCCGTCCTCCTCCGGGACGATGGTCCCCGACATCGTCTTCACCAACGTCGGCCGCTACCACGCCGGGGTCAATGTGATGCACGAGTTCGAGATCCTCATCGACCTCGCCGGAGGGCTTCCCGCCACCCTCCCGCCGGAGGACGAGTGGGCCGACCCGGAGAGCGCCCGGTTCCTGGAGAAGTACATCATGCGGAACCCGGATGTGTCGGCCGAGAACCAGCACCGCTGCTTCCGGTTCCTATCCGACATGCTGTGCTCGTCGAACTCGGGGGTAATGCAGGTGGCCGGCATCCACGGCGGTGGGTCGCCCATCATGGAGAAGATAGCCATCACCGGGCTCTACGACTTCGAGGAGAAGAAGGCCATCGTCCGCCACCTGGCGGGGATAACGAGCTAGCGCGAAGGGGAGGGGGTCACTCTGTGGTCGGTCCGTCGGCCGGACCTTCCGGCGCCTTTCCGGTCGTTCGACTGGAGGGCGACGTCACGGTCGTGAGGATGGGACCGGTCGAGTCCGCCCTGCCCGGGACCCTGGCCGTCTTCTCCACCCGCCGGGGCGGGGTGAGCCGCCCGCCCTGGGACGAGATGAACGTCAGCCTGAGCGTCGGCGACGACCCGGAGGCTGTGGCCGAGAACCGGCGGCGGCTCTTCGGCTGTTTGGGTGTCGACCCGGACGGGGTGGCCTCGTGCGGGCAGGTCCACGGCCGGGGCATCGCCCTTGTCGCGGGGCCGGGCCGGGTCGAGGCCACGGACGCGCTGGTCACCGTGACCCCCGGGCTGACCCTGGCGGTGTCGTGCGCCGACTGCGTCCCGGTCTTCCTGCTCGACCCGGTGACCCCGGCCGCCGGCATCGTCCACGCCGGCTGGAAGGGGACCTTGGCCGGGCTCGCCGCCCTGACCGTGAGGTTCATGGCCCGGCGCCTCGGCTCGAGGCCGGCCGACATGGTGGCCGCCGTGGGGCCCTCGATCGGGCCGTGCTGTTACGAAGTGGGACCCGACGTGGCCGGGGAGGCCGAAGACCGCCTGGGCCGCGGGGTCCTCCGACCGGCGAGGACGGGGAGGCCTCACCTCGACCTCTGGGAGGCTAACCGGCTGG